>CEPA01010921.1_pt1 | contig 44418 bp, 44 predicted proteins | sample 356241 | NCBI WGS metagenome assembly CEPA01 (sample SAMEA2620542, study PRJEB7988) | marine metagenome | biome: marine biome (ENVO:00000447); feature: surface water layer (ENVO:00002042); material: "saline water (ENVO:00002010), including plankton (ENVO:xxxxxxxx)" | depth 5 m
GAAAGCTGTAAAGCAATAAAAAAAATTAATAAAAGAAAAAAAATATTTAATACTTTCACTTTTATAATCATACTTTAATTATATTTGAAGTACATTAAAGATCCTTAAAATCGTTTAATTTTGACTTGTATTTATTTTTATATAGTTAATTATTTCAATACTCATGAAAATATATGAATTTTTTAAAATTAGCTTTTTATCAAAAATTTTTAATTTAACACTTATAAAATATTTTTTAGTTGGATTATTTAATACCGCTGTTAGTTTTGGCATATTCAGTTTATTATATTTTTTAGGTTTGCATTATTTTATTGTTTCAATGGTTAATATGGTTATTGGTGTTGGAATTAGTTACTATAATCATAGAAGGTTTACATTTAGTATTAAAGGTGATTTCTTAGAAAAATTTACTCCTATAGCTTTAGCATATTATTTAGCAACAAATATTTTGTTGTATTGTGGCGACATTATGGGATTTAATATTTATATTACTTATCTTTTTATTTTACTACCCGTGAGTGTTATTAATTATTTTGTTTTAAAAATATATGTTTTTAAATAATGTATTTTTTCTTATAAGTATTTTGTAATATTTTTATATATATTTTTGGCGTCAAGTTTATTTCTTAATCTTAAATATTCTTGAGTACCAACTTCATAGATTGTTTGTCTTTTTATCCCAAAGCTCAAAATTCTCGGTGGACTTGATAATTCTGAAGCAATTTCTTTTAAGAAAGAGCCAATACCTCCAATTGTGGAATGCTCTTCAAAAGTAAAAATTAGTTTACTTTTTGATATAACTCTTTGTATTTCTTTCTTTGTAACATCATTAATAATTGGCATTGAAATAAGTCCAATATTTTTATTATTTAAGTTATTAAATGCTTTCTTAACTTCCCCTAAAATAGTTCCAGAACTTATTATATTTATTTTTTGAGGTTTATTTAAAATAATATAATTTTTATCTGTTTTGATTTCCCTATGATGAATATCTGGTTCCCCTCCACGTGCCAGACGTAGATATTTAGGTGATTTATTTATCATTAGTTTTTTATAACAATATGTTAGTTCTTTTCTATCTGCAGGAATATATATAGTCATATTGGGTAGAACCCTTGTTATTGCTATATCTTCCATGCCATGATGAGTATATCCCAGATTTCCATAAGGTAGTCCTCCGCCAACAGCAACTATCGATACATCTAAATTATGATAACAAACATCATTTCTTATTTGTTCATGACACCTTGAAGTAGCAAAATTAGCAATCGAATAAGTAAAAACTTTTTTTCCAGACATTGATAAACCTGCAGCGATACCAACCATATTTTGTTCAGCTACACCAACATTAATAAAATTATTTGGAAATTTATCCTTAAAGTTATCTAGAACACTAAAGCCTAAATCACCAGTCAATAGATATATATTTTTATTTTTTTTTGTTGATTGCTCAAGATACTTAGCAAATAAATTTCTCATTTCTCTCCTTTTACTTCTATGTATTCATTGCTAGTAGGAGGTCTATAATGAGATATTAGCTTATTTTCAAAATTTTTAATTCCTTTTCCCTTGATTGTCTCAAAAATAATTACATTTGGACCCGTTTTTTTCTTAATTGCAAGTTTAAAGGTTTCTAAAATTTTCTTATGATCATGTCCATTAGATTTAAAAGTATTCCAACCAAAATTTTGAAATTTTTTACTTAAATCTTTTAAATTAATAATATCTTTCGTATTACCATAGCTTTGAATATTATTTTTATCTACTAAACAATAAATTGAGCTAAGCTTATGATGACCTGCAAACATTATAGATTCCCAAGTACTACCACAGTTTAATTCACCATCACTTATCATACAGAAAACTCTATTATCATATTTCATATGTCCAATACCGAGACCTATTGAAATAGGTAATCCATGACCTAAAGAGCCAGTTGAGACTTCAACACCTTTAACTTTATGACTTATATGAGCAGATAAAATAGAACTATTTTTTCCAAAATTTTTTAATTCTTTTTTATTAAAAAAATTTAGATTAGCCAAAGTTGCATATACAACAGCAGCAACGTGGCCTTTACTTAATACAAAAATATCTCTCTTTGAATCATTTGGTTTTTTTGGATTTATCCTTAGAACATCTGAGTATAAAACGCTTAATATATCTAAACATGATAGTGCACCCCCAAGGTGAGAACTTTGTGCATCATATATCATTTCAACGATATTTTTTTTAAGAACTTTTGCAAGTTTTTGAGATTTAGAAATATTTTTTGATTGCATCTTTTAAAGAATTAACACCATATAATTTATCTGCCTTTACAGATAGTAACCCAATATAAATGAGTAATAAAGTATTAAATAAGGTATTAGTGTTTGCATAAATATTATCATAAAAATAAATAAAGCTTTTTGATATCATTAATAAGCAAATTAAAATTATAATTTTTAAATATTCAGAACTCTTTCTTTTACTTTTTATCAAATATATTAAAGGAATCATAAAATGTAATAATTTATAATCAGTTGAAGTCGGGGCGAATAAACAAACTATACATAAGCATAAAATAAACTTATATATGTGACTATTCATTTTTATTAAAAAAATAAATCCAGAAAAAATAGATATAAATAAAAAGCCAACAATAATTGAATAGTAATTGGCTATGTTAAAGTTAGGACCTAAAATTAACCATATTGAATTCAGAAGTGAATGGCCAAAATGAACACCACTCCATCCCAAAACCATATGATTCTTGTAAAATTTTAATCCTTCTGGGTAAGTATTAAGCCATATATTTATATTTTCAATCGGTTCTCCGTATGGAAAGATAATTGATGACAGTAGAAATGGTAAAAAGAATAAAATAGTAAATCCACAAAAAGTACCTAAAATTATATCCTTAAGATTATTTTTTTTTAGATAAACAGTTAAAAATAATATAGGATATATTTTTAAAGAAGTTGCAAATCCTATTAAAAAACCTGATAAAAAATATCTTCTTTTTATAAAATATAAGAATGACAATGCTAAACCAATGAAAACAAATCCTTCAAAGTTTGCCGTGTGCAAAGTAAATAAAAAAGGATAACAACAGAAAATGAATATTGTTGTAAATATAATCTTTTTTGTTTTTTCTAAATGTTTTGTAAAATTATTTAAGTAAAAGATTGTAAACAATATATAAGAAACTAATATTATTTTAACCCCAAGATAGGGATTGCTGAGAGTTGATAATTTTAATATTTGTATTATTAATAAACTTCCTGGCAAATAGTTATTTTTTGATGAATCAAAGCCATTTATATGAAAATGATTATCTATAGAGTAATAATCACAAAAAATACTAATGACATTGTGGAAAGGTGTAAAAATAACAGGAGAGGGAGGATATATTAAAGATTCAATTAAATAATAATAAAATATGGAAAATAAAAATCCCAATAAAATTATAGATCCTACAAGATCAAATTTTTTATCACTATTTAAATTTTGATTTAAATCAATCTTAATATTAATAATTTTGAGTATTCTTTCTTTAATTTTTTCAACTAAATTTGAATAAATCAAATCAAGTTTTCTTTTAGGAGTTTTAATCAAAATATAGTTAAAAATAATAATTAATATTATTGAAGTTATTAAAAATTTAAGAAATGTTTTTTCGAAAATAGATTTAAATATGAATTTCCCATCAGACTCAAATTTAAAGAGAATTTTTTCATTAAGTTTATCGTTTATTTTTACATACTTATTATAGTTTCTTTTCAAAAATAAAAATCTTTCAGAATTAATATTACTCTCATGATCTTTATCTAATTTGTTATCAACTCCTATATTTTTAAAATTTTTATACGCATAATCAAAATTATAGAACGAGAACAAAATCTTATAATCAATATTTCCTTTAATTTGGATAAAATTTTTACTTCTATCTATTTGTTTAATATCATTAAAATTTATTTTTTTATTCTTGTAAATATTATATATTTCTATTATTTTACCCTGGTCGGCATTAATTGATTTATATAGATTTTTAATATTTCCTTTATGAAAATAAAATGAATTATATAAGAAAATTATATATAAAATACTAAATAATATGCTCAAAAAAATTGTGAATTTTCTTTTATTCATAAAACTTATATAAACTATAACATTCAATTTATTTTTGTTCATAATTAAAAGATGATATTATGATTCTGTGAAAAAAATAACTATTTTAAGTCCTACATACAATGAAGAGGATAATATTGATGAACTTGTTCAAAGAATTATTAATATTTTTGATAAAAAACTCATTGAATATAAATATGAAATAATTTTTATTGATAATAGTTCTACAGATAATACTGTTGAATTAATAAAAGAAAAAATAAAACAAAATGATAATATCCGACTTATTGTAAATAAAGAAAATTATGGTCATATAAGGTCCCCCTTTTATGGCTTACAACAAACTAACGAATCAGCAACTATTCTTCTAGCTTCAGATTTACAAGATCCTCCAGAGCTGATATATGATTTAGTTAAGAAATGGGAAGAAGGTTATAAACTTGTATTGGCAACTAAACCAAAGAGTGATGAGGGCTTTGTAATCAATAATTTAAGAAAGTTATATTATAAAATCATGAAAAAATTTGCAGAATTTGATCATGTAGAAAATTTTACTGGTTTTGGACTGTATGATAGAGAGATTATTGAACGTTTTAAAGAAATCAAAGATACATATCCTTATATGAGAGGCATTGTTTCAGATATGCCATATGAAAAGGGATTTGTAGAATTCCATCAGCCTTTGAGAAAAAGAGGAAAAACTAAAAATAATTGGTTTACATTAATTGATATGGCATTGCTAGGTATGACACACTCAACAAAGATGCCCTTGAGATTAGTTACTATAACTGGGATGATTTTTTCTTTTTTTAGTTTTCTGACTGCTGTTGGTTATTTTATTTTTAAATTATTATATTGGGATGAGATTTCTTTTGGTATTACTCCTCTTATATTAGGTTTTTTTATATTCGCTTCTTTGCAAATGTTATTTCTTGGTATTATTGGAGAATATATATCTAGTATGAATACCAAACTTAATAAAAATAAAATAGTTGAAGAGAAAGAGCGGGTAAATTTTTAAGATTTTGAGTATAAAAAACAAAAATTACCCAGATACAATGGCAATTGCCAACCACCCTTTAAATTGTTTTTCTTTTTCAATATGACTCTTAATCCATGACCTATTAAATAAAGAATAGGAAAAAAATTTTTTGTTGGCTTTATAAATATTTTTTTTAGTTTGAAATTGTTAAGAAAGAAATCAATTGAATTTTGATTATAAAGTTGAGGATGTTGTAAGCAAAATGCCGGCCATCTTTTTCCTAATATACTCGCAAGCGTTGAGCTTTCATCATGTACTACACCAAATATTTTTCCATCATCTTTTAATAGGTTTGATATTTTTAATATTGTTTCTGAAATATTAACAATATGATCAAAAACATGAATACCAATTGCAAAATCAAATTTTTTTTCAATATTATTTATATGAAATATATCAGTGTAAATTGAAGATGAAATTTTCTTTAATTCAGAATGCATTTCGAGATTTGGTTCAATGAAGGTGAACTCTATATCTGGTCTTTTGTTTAAAACTTCTAAAGCAAATGCACCGTTATCTGCACCTATTTCAATAATCTTTGCATTTTTGGGGAGATAATCAATTATAAAATCCAGGTAATATATTTTAGTTCTTTTTTCAGATTCATAGTCTCCCGAATGAACATTATCTGGCATTGATCCATATAAATTAACTAGTTCATTAGGTGAAAAATATTTTTTCGTATATAAAAAGCCACATTTGCATCTTGAATACTTAAAAAAAACATTTTCTTCGCTAAAACCAATGAATCTTTCTTTGGCTAATTCATAGTTCTCTGAAGCATCGTATTGTGGATTTACGAAATCATTTTCTAAACACGATGTACTATCACAAACTGGACAGTTTCTATTTATGAATAATTGATTCATTTTTTACCCTATATTATTTGCTCTAAAAACTTCGTAAGGTTTAGTATTATAATATTCAGGACTATTCCTGAAAGAAATAGATAAGGTATTATCATCTATTATCTCAATACAATAATCAATACTTGGAATAATTTTAAAATTTCTATCTTTATCAATTTCGAACAAATGACTTATTCTTCTATGATGCCAAGGACATAGAATTCTTTGGTTAACCATACATTTACTATTTAGCTTTGCACCCTCATGAGGACAAGTTGTGGGCCAAAGTAATATTTTTTGATCTTTATTTGTTGTAAAAAAACTCATAATACCTTCTTTTTCACCTATAACAGCTTCTTTATTATTGTTTATTATTGAATCTATAGAAATTTTAATAGATGATTTTCCTTCTTTTATATAAGCATTTGCTCTATAAATCTCTTCGGTAAAATCGAAAGAATATGTTTTATCTGGATTGTAAAAATCATGATTGATTGCTCTAAGGTCTGCTTTACGACATCTCATAGGCATGTCTTCTGACATTAACACATCATTATTTTTTTTAATAACCTTCAATATTAAAGGCACTAGGAAATTGAATAATGGTTTATTCACTACTGCAAATCTTGATTCAACTTCGACCCCACCAGGCTTATCTTTACTTTTAGTATTAACAACAATTAAAAAAGGGCCAAAAGAGCTATAATAAATTTGATCGTATTCATCAAACTCATAATTAACAACAACAATTGGTATTTCTATTCCAAAAATAGGTAATTTTGTTAAATTTATAGATCCAACATAAGAATTACTTACTACGGGTTGAACACTTTGAATAGATTCATGAACAATATTCAGATGAGGAACATCTTTATAGTTCCAATCGGAATCTTTTGATGTATATCTTCCATTCATGTTTACTTGTAATATTTTGGAAGAATATCCTTCATTCTCTAGTTCCGATATTATTGTTTCAAAAGACTTTTTTAACATAGATTACATTATACTTAAATCGATTTTTTTTATCCATAATAAGCTCATTAGTGCTAAATTTATTTTTAAGTTGATTTAAAAACATTATTATTCTTCTTTATAATTCTTATTATCAATGGAGTTAAAAAATTAAAAAAAGGTTTATTAAGCACAGCAAATCTGGATTCAATTTCGTACTCATTATTTGTAATCTTTCTTTTATTGTTTATTACAATTAAAAAAGGCCCAAAAGAGCTATAATAAATTTCATTATTTACAGCATATTCGTAATTTACTACAACGATAGGTATCTCTATACCAAAAAGAATAGGTAATTTTGTTAAATTTATAGATCCAACATAATTTTCATCTACAATAGGCTGTAGAGATTGTTTTGACTCATAAACAATATTTGGTTTAATAAAGTTATTATTATTTGGTTCAGAATTTTTATCTAAATTCTTAGTTTTTGAATTTACCTGAACTATTTTTGACGAATATCCCTCTTTTTCTAATGCAGAAATTATTATTTCAAATGATTTCTTTGCCATTGACTACATTATACTTAAATGGATTTTTTTTATCTATAATTTAAAGTTCTACTATGAAACGAAAAATTTTATTTTTATTATTGTTTGTTTTTATTTTATTGCTTCTAGATTTTAACAATCAAAAGTCTTTATTTAAAGATACTTTCTCGAATGGCATTCATGTTTTTGGTCTTGAAGTTCAAAAAAAATGTTTTAAAAATCAAATTGATAAAAATTGTTTAAATGATTCGTTGTTATTAAAGAAAGAAATTATTAATTATTTAAATGCTACTTCAGTTAGTTCAAATTTTATATTTAAGAACGTTGAATTACATTATATTAAGAAGGAATTGATTATTGAAAGTTTATCGTCATTTGGTTTAACTAAAAATCTTGTTAAAGATCATAGAAATGATTATTTTGATAGATACAAAATTCTCGGATTCCCAACTATTTTAAAAAAATATACAAGATATTTATTTTTTAAAAAAGATAATATGTCTTACCTCCATAAAAGCTTCAATGATTCTTTTCAAAACATTGATGCAATTTATGTTTCAGAAGTATCATTAGATGATTTTTTTAGATCATATTTTAATAATAGGTTTCCATTAATATTAGTAGTCATATCTCTTTTTGGCATTTTTATTTATTACACTTTAAAGGAAAAAATTAATACAAAGACTGGTATTAATAAAAATTTTTTACTTAATTTTTTATTTTTTATAAATATTCTCTTTATAACAATTAGACTTATTGAATTTTCTAAGTATTCATTTATAAACATACCTAATGATAATTATTTTTTTTGGGTGCATGATAAAATTCACGATAAATATAATGAATTATTTTTGTTCCTAACTTTATTGGTTGTATCTTTTATTCTAATAATTTTTAATTCTAAATTTAAAATAAATGAAAATATATCAAAATTTAAAAAATTTATAATGTATATACTTCTAATCTCTTTAGCTTTTTTTGCATCCTATAATTTAGCTCTTGATAGTACATATAGGTATTATGAATTTTTTGTTTCTATTTCCATCTCTTCCTTAGTTGCAATTAATATTTTTACAAAGGAGAGAAAATGAGATTCCATATATTTTATTTATCTTTTATTTTTTTATTTTTTTTGAATTTATTATTTATATTATTTCCATTCATAAATAATGAGATAGTAATAATAAATGAATTTATGAATATTCCTGATATTTTAAAAAATGGTTCCATTGTTAAGTTAGGAAATGAAAATGATTTATTGAAAGGAGTTGCTGATAATCTCATAAAACTTAGGTTTTTTCCATACAAAATTTTAGAGGGAATGTTTTTTCATCATCATATGAGCTTTATTGAACCTGCATGGCTTCTAAATCAAGGTGATAATACACCAATCCATCAATATGGTATTTTAGTTTCATTACTAATCTCTTCACTTGCTTCAATATCTAATGATATGTTATCAATAGAATCTTATTTTAAAATTAATTATGGTTCATATTTTATCTTTTATTTTTTTATATTTTTATTGTTAAAGAAATTTATAAAAAATAAAATAAATATATTGATTTATTTTTCATTGATTTCTTTACTAATTTACTCATTAGGTTTTTTGATACTTTACATGACACCTACAGTTTCACCATTAAGACAAATTTTCTCGCCTATCATTATTTATATTGTACTTCTCTATTTCACAAATTTTAAAAAAATTTTTATTAATTGTATTTTTATCTTTTTGGTTATTTATAGTTTTTATAATTTTCACGCAAGTGTTTTTATTATTTTTTCAATTATTCTTATTTACCTTTTATTATTTATAACAAAGAAAAAAACTTGTAAATATAGTTTATATTTAAGTTCTACTTGCTTCATAATAATTCTAGTATTAAATTTTTATTTTAACTTTAATTCTGGTAATTCTTTTTCAGAGATTGGAATATTTTTTGGTAGTAGTCTTACTTTTAGTTCGACATTGCTTATTGTTTTTATATTAGGTTTATTTTATTCAATAATATCCTCAACAGACTGTTTAAAAAATAATGATTTACAATTATTATTTTTGATATTTTATTCTTCTATGTCTTTAGTTTTTTATGCATGGAACCCCTCTATAGTTCATTTGTCACAAATTTTTTGGATTATATTGTTTACATTAATATTTTGGATAGATAAATATTTAAAGAAAATTAATTCAATTTCTATATTTTTTTTCGCATTCACTATATTAACGATAATTCCTACAGCTGAATCATATTTTTATAAGAAAACTTTTTACTATGATAAAATTATTGATAAAATATCTGTTTTTAATTGGGATTTTCCCAATGCAAAAATTAAATCAACCATAGATCCAAGATTAATTGATGATTCATGTAAAAAATTTCAAAAATATCATATTAATAAAGATATTGTAATGGTTTCGGAATATGATCTTTTTCTTCCCTATGTCTGTGGTTTTAAGAATAAAGGATTTTACCCACAGCTTGGTCAAGGTTTAATATCAGAAAAATTTTACAATAAGGCTTTAGAATATTATGATAAGCAGAAGCCAGAATATATTTTTGTAGATAAAGCAATATCCAATAATAATATGGACAAAGATAATTTTGGATTTTATAGTATGATTAGTGACTATGCATTTAAAAAAATTAATTATATCTCACAAATCGAAAATGTTTATAATGATTTAAAGATTCATTATGATTTAGTAGAAAAGGGTAAATTAATCAATGTCTATAAAAGAAAAAATAAATAATTCATTATCTCATGACCTTTTTTTTCAACAATTATGTTCAGATGTAGATCATGTAATTTCTTTAACTAATATAAAATCAATAGAAGAAAAATCATACAAAGAATGGGTAACTAATATTGATTATTTGGTTGAAGATTTTGTAATAAAAAAATTAAAAGCAAATTTTCCAAATTCAATCTTCATTTCAGAGGAGAGATCTAATGTTAAAGATTTATTAAGTAATGGAGAATCCATTACATGGATAGTAGATCCAATTGATGGAACAAATAATCTCATTAAAAATTATCCATTCTATGCTCTTTCAATATGTGGAATAGTTGATAATGAAATGCAAATTGCATGTGTCTATGATATTTCTAGAAAAGAAATTTTTTATGCAGAAAAAGATAAAGGTTCTTTTTTAAATGGAAATAAGATATCCGTATCTTCTGTGGAAACATTAAAAAATTCTATAGTTGCTACAGGATTTGTAATGTCTAAAGTAGACTATGCGGCTGAAAATTTTGAAAATTTAAAAAGAATTTTTTTTAAATGTAAATCTTTTCGTAGGCTTGGTTCAGCTGCATTAGATTTAGCTTATCTAGCAACTGGCAGAGTTGATGCTTGTTGGTATAAAGGCCTTGAAAAGTGGGATTTTGCAGCAGGTTGTCTCTTAGTTTCTGAAGCGGGGGGCAAAATAACTTCTTTCAAAAACGAAAAATTTAATCTGAATTCGGATACTTTAATAGCGTCAAATTCACTGATTCATGATGATTTATCAGATCTATTTGATTAAATAAATTTAAAAAATTTTTTAATTTCTTCTTTACTGGGTAATGGTGACATTAAATGAATTGGATTAGATTCCATTGATCCTTTAGATGTAATTCTACTTGTTATTTTAGGATAATAAGTTTGTAGTGGGTCTATAGGAACTACAAATACAGCAGGCTTTTTTTGATTCATTAAATTTAAAAATTTTTTATTTTTTTCAAAGTTTGGATTTAGCTTCATGAAGCTAATATTCCATGATTTAAACAATTTATCCCAGTTTGGAATACCTAGTAGGGTTTCCTTATCACAACCCATGTAAGCACCTTTAAAATAATTTTTTTGTGTCATCCGTATGGATGCATAACCATTATCATCAAAAATAAATGTCTTAATATTCAAATTGTTAATACTAACTGTACCAAATTCTTGCATATTCTGAGTGAGTCCTCCGTCACCTTCAATGTGTATTGTACGTTTATCTTTATCTGAAAAAGAAGCACCAATTGCACCAGAAAGTCCATAACCCATAGATGCTAATCCTTTATTGTTTGCAATCAATTGACCATATTTTTGAAGAAATGATTGCTGAAACGTTGTATAAGCACCTCCACTACTACATGGGATTACTATGTCATTTTTAGTTAAAATATTTGAAAGTTTTTTATAAAAATCATAGGGTGAAATGTATTTTTTCCTTGTTTTATTATGCCTATCATTTAGTGGATAATAGTTTTTTATACCTTTACAATATTTCATCCAATCAAAATTTCTACCAAGATCAAATTCTAATAAACTTTTTAAATACTCATTAGCATCTGAATTAATTGGATACTTAACAAATGGATGTTTCTTTGTTAATTCTTTTTTATCTATATCAACTTGTATAATATCACCATTTTTAATGAATTCACGCCAATTGAATCCACTTTGCTGTAAACCTAGCCTGGTCCCTAATGCTATCAACAAATCAGATTGTTGAATTATGATATTTGAATGCCTTTGACCCCAAGTATTAGGTCTACCAAAATAATTATTTGCTGTCGAGCAAATTCTATCAGCTGCATTCCATGTTGTAAAAATAGGAATATCTAATTTGGTTAATTTCTTCTGTAACTTTGAGGCGACAAATCTTGAAATACCGCCTCCTAAAAGAATAGATGGCCTTTTAGCGTTTTTAATCATGTTAATATGATTTGACATTAATTGTTTTCTAATTTTTGGTTTTGAAATTATTTTAATTTTTTTAGGTATTTTAAAATTCACATTGGCACCTTGCACATCGAGGGGTATTTCCATAAAAACAGGGCCTTTTCTTCCAGTAAAAGATTTTTTTATGATTTTATCAAGCTCATTATCTGATAAGGGTTTATGAAACCTCTTTGATAATTTTGTAATATTTTTAACTATGCCATGCCCATCAATTTCTTGAATACCTCTTTGTATCAAATCTCCGTTGGATAAATCCTCTCTCTTAACTTGACCACCAATAACTAATAATTCTCTACTTTCTAAAAATGCTCCTGCAATTGAAGTAACAATATTAGTTAACCCTGGACCTGCTGTGACAAGTGCAAATGCTTTTTTATTATTTAAATTTAATTCATTAAAGTATTCCGATGCAATACCCGCAGCTACTTCATGAATTATGGGAATACAGCTAAAATGAGTCCTGAAGCTATTTTGTAGATGCATTATATTTCCACCCGAAAGGTAAAAGCAATGAGTATATCCATTTTTTTTCAGATACTTCGCAAGATAGTCACTGTATTTCATTCGTAAAATTTTAAATGATTTGGTTTTGATTGTATAGGATAAAATTAAAACTTATGATATATTAATGAAAGTTTTTTATTCTAAGATTTTATTTAAGGATTTATTTTGAATCAACTTGAAAGGAATATGCTTAATGTTTTGTCTGAACTTAAAAATGAGTTCAATATTTTAGGTATAAAAGCAGAATTTGAGGCGGAAGGGACTCGTAATGATGACCTTTTGAGACTATCAGATGTGGTAAAAAGATCCGATTTAGACTTAGTAATTAAGATAGGCGGTTGTGAAGCGATAAGTGATCTTATAAATTGTAAAAAAATTGGTGCAGAAAGAATTGTTGCCCCAATGATAGAATCAAATTTTGCATTAACCAAATATATTGATTCAATTAATAAAGTATTTGATGAGGATGAGATATCAGATATTTCTTTTTTTATTAATCTTGAAACAATAAGCGCAATGAACATTATAGATGAGTTAATTTCAACTTCATTAAAATCTAAAATTATTGATGGATTTGTTTTAGGCCGTGTTGACTTCACAGGTTCTATGGGTTTTGGAAGAGATGATATTAATTCCGATGAAATCTTAAACCATGCAAAGAATTTTTGTTCAAAATTAAATAAAAATTCATTAACTTCGGTTGTTGGAGGTGGAATCTCTAAAGAATCATCTGAATTTATAAAAGTTTTAAATCAGAACCATTCTCTTTATTCTTTTGAAACTAGAAAAGTTCTATTTCCCTCTGAGGCCGTTAATATTGACTATGAGAGAGCCATAGATTTAGCGGTGACATTTGAACTATATTATCTTAAAAATAAATTCAATTACTATAATAAAATTTCTAATGAGGATACTGTTAGAATTGAAATGTTAGAAAAAAGAGTTGGCAATAAATAATTAAACGGCTATTTCATCTATATTAATTTTGTTTTTAAATTTTTTCAAATAATCATAAACTATCTTTATTGAATTATTAATATTGACAAATTCATGATTACCGATTGTATTTTGTAATTTTTGATTATTACCACCATACTTTGTTTCAATCTTCTCATTGTTTACTATTAAATTTAAATCTTTATTTGAAACTTGCTTAACGATATTAGCGATTTCAATTAATTCCAATGCTCTTGATGAGCAAAGATTGTAATCACCATTGGGATATGTGTTAGTAATAAATTTATTTGTAACCTCACAAATATCATTAACATAAGTAAAATCAAATAGCGCATTTTGATTAATTACTAAGTCCAAATCAAAAATAGCTTTTACACATATATTTGGGATGAACCGGTATCTCCAATTATCTAATTCTCCAAAGACTCCAAAAAGTCTCAAATTATAAATTTTATTATGATTTTTTGCATAATTATTCATTATTATTTTTGATAAACCATAGGGATCGGTTGGAATCTTATTTCCAATATCATTTTCTGATATTTTTTCAAACCACATTTCACGAGGGTATTCAGCACCTGAACCGAAATAAATTAATTTATCTACTTTATCTATGTTCCTTAAAAGATTAAAAAACATAGTGATATTATTATTTAGTTGAAGATCTAAATCTTTACTATTTATGTCCCTAGGATGAAAATGGTGATTTGCCGTATGAACTATTACATCTATTTGATTTAGCATTAAAAAATTATCTACCATTGTTGAATTTGATAGGTTCAATTCTTTTGAGGAAGGAGTATAAATTTTATAATCGGTCGACCATTCAAAGAAATCTTTTAGTGATTCACCAATAAATCCTGATCCACCCGTGATAAGTATTTTTAGCATTAATTAATATAATATACATTTTGGATTAAATGCAAAATTTAATCTATTATGTTAGTTATGTTTAAGAGCTTTAATCTTTCTTATTGTTTTTATATAGGAATTTTTTTATTTCTATCCTATATACGATTTTATGGTTTGACATTAGATTCGGTTACTTGGGATGAGGCAACTTATATGATTGCGGGTAGATATATTACTGAAGGCTTAATACCTTATAAAGATTTTTTAGAATTAAAGCCACCTTTGACTTTTTTTATATATTCCATCCCGTCTTTTATTGATCAAAATTCATTTATTATTTTTAGAATTTTTGGATATTTATTTTTATTCTTAACAGCAATTATATTATTTAGAATTTTAATCAAGAATCAAAACCATAAAATTTCATTTTATTTAGTTTTATTGTTTGTTTCAATTATGAATTATCACTTCTGGTTATGTAATACTACAGAGTTAATCAGTCTACCTTTTTTACTTCTTTCCTATATTTTCTATAAAGACAAAAAATTTTTTTCATCAGGTTTAATGATATCATTTGCAACTTTAATTAGAATTAATTTCTCAGTTTTAGTTTTAGCCTTAGTCAGTGAGATAATTTTTAGAATTTATAAAAAAAATTATAACATCAAAGATTTAATAAGATTTGGTATAGGAGGCTTGCTTCCTTTACTTCTTTTTATCATTTATTTTTTTATGAATGATGCAATTTTAGATTTTAAAATTTCAAATTTTGATATTTTTATTGCATATTCAGGTGAAAATACTTTTTATGAAGGGTTTTATAATTTTTTCAAGGCAATATTTAAATTAAATTATTTTTATTATTATGTTTTTCTTCCTTTTACGTTTCTAATTATAATTTCTTTTTTTGAAAATAATAAAATTAATACCTTATTATCGATTTATATATTTTCTATATCTATTTCAATAATAGTAAGTGGTCATTCCTATTCGCACCATTTTATTCAATTAATTCCTTTTTTAATAATATATTTAAGCACTAAGAATTTTTCTAATTCAAATTTTCTTTTAAGTTCAAAAAAAATAATTTTATATCTTTCCATATTCATAAGTTTCACTATCTCTACAGTTGATAATATAAATCTAATTATTAAAAATAAAAATATAAGTGAATATCATTTGTATAATAGAGTAATAAATTTAATTAAAGACCAAGATCGTCCGATAACATTATTAGCTCTTGATTATCCAATAATTGATTGGAAATTAAATCCTAAAAGAATTACAAAAATTATTCATACCCCATCAATCTTTAGAAATACTACAGACAAAAGATTATTGCCATATATTGAAAATAATATTTTTGAACGAAATTATATAGATAGTTTGTTTGAGTTAAGACCCGATATTATCATTTGTTCTGTTCGAATCTGTGAGGAAGATAGAAAAAATTATAAAAGTGAGAAGATCAAAAAATTAATTTCTAACTATAAAGAAATATATCGTGAAAAAGATGTTTCTAGGTGGGAATATACTCAAACAGGCACAATTATTGTGTATAAACTGGATAGCTATTAAAATATTCTAGGATATTATTAACTAAATGAAATGTGTAATATTAGCCGGTGGTAAAGGAACTAGACTATCAGAAGAAACAAATCTTCTTCCCAAGCCAATGATTGAAATAGGTGGAAAACCTATTTTATGGCATATAATGAAAATTTATTCTTCTTATGGCATAAATGAATTTATTATTTGTGCAGGATATAAATCAAATATCATAAAAGATTATTTTATTAATTATAATGCTAACAATTCTTCTTTACATATTGATTTGGAGTCTAATGATATAACATTTGAAACTTCGCATAGTGAAAATTGGAAAATATCAATAATTGATACAGGTTTAGAAACTAATACTGGTGGAAGGCTTAAATTGATTAATAACTATATAAAAGAAGAAAATTTCTTGATGACATATGGAGATGGGGTCGGTGACATTAAAATTGATGAATTAATTAAATTTCATAATAATCATGGAAAATTAGTTACGCTCACGGCTACTGTTCCTGAAGGAAGATTTGGTGCTATAAATATTGATGGCGACAAGATCCATAGTATAAAAGAAAAGTTAGATACAGCTGATAAATTTATAAATGGTGGTTTTTTTGTAATCAACAAAAAGGCACTATCTTATGTAGATAACTTAAATCAGCAGTGGGAAATGGAGCCATTATCTAAGATTGCTGCTGATGGTCAATTGATGGCTTATAAACATAGAGGTTTTTGGAAGGCGATGGACCATTTAAGAGATAAAGTTCAGTTAGATGATTTAGCAAGCCAAGAGAATCCACCATGGAAAAAGTGGAAATAAAATATGTTAAAAGGATTTTATAAAAATAAAAAAATTTTGGTCACTGGACATACAGGATTTAAAGGTTCCTGGCTTTCATTAGTTTTAAAAAATTTTGACGCTCATGTTTATGGTATTTCTCTTAAACCTGAGGATAAAAGGGGAAATTTATATAATATTTTAAAATTAAATCAAAAAATAAATTCATACTATATTGATTTGAGAGATATTAAAAAGCTAGAAAAAGTAATCGAAAAAATAAAGCCTGATATTGTATTTCATTTAGCTGCTCAGCCATTGGTTTTTGAATCTTATAGAAATCCTTTAGATACAATAGAGTCCAATATAAATGGTTTGTGTAATTTATTAAATATATTAAGAAACAATAAGAACTTAAAATCATTTTTAAATGTTACAACTGATAAATGTTATGAAAACAACGAGGTAGGTAAGCCTTTTAAAGAATCTGATAGACTAGGTGGTGATGATATATATTCTGCCAGCAAAGCATGTTCAGAGATATTAACTAAATCCTATTTTAAAAGTTTTTATTCACATAATAAAATTGGTTTTGCTACTGCAAGAGCAGGCAATATAATAGGCGGAGGTGATTTCGGAATGGATAGAATAATTCCTGATTTTATCGAATCTATTGAAAAAAATAAATATTTATCAGTAAGAAGTCCATTATCGATAAGACCATGGCAACATATTTTTGATGTCATTAATGGATATTTGCTTTTAATGAAAAAAACTTTTGAAAATGGAAATAATTTTGATTCATTTAATTTTTCTCCAAGTTATAGAAAATTTCAAAATGTGAAATATATTGTTACTAATATGTCTAAGATTTTAAATTTTAATAAAATTAAGTTTTCTAAGGTTAATAAAAATTTTAAAGAATCAAAAATATTAAAGTTAAACTCCACAAAAGCTAAAAAAAAGCTTGGTTGGACAACTCAATATAATATTAATGAAACTCTTGAAAAAACAGCTAATTGGTACCTAGCATATATGAAAAAACAAGATATGTACGATTATTCCTTGAACGAAGTTAAAAAATTTTTTAAGTAAAATCTTCTATAAAGCTATCTATGGTTTTATGAAGTCTTTTAAACATTGCATCTGTCATGCCATGGTGAACAGGCAATAGAACTCCTTTTTTCATTACGTTATCTGAATTTGGTAACTCTTTAAGTTTTCCTTTGTATATAACATTTTTCATCATCGGTTGTCTGAGAATATTTCCTGTAAAAACTACTCTTGTTTGAATGTTTTGTTTTTCCAAATATATTTGAAAGTCTTTTCTTGAAAAAGGTGCATTTTCCTTTATTAATACTGGAAAAGCCAACCAGGCAGTACTAGCATTTTTTATTTCTTCAGGGTTGGTAAAATATTTCTCATATTTTTTAAAAAAATTACATTGTTTTATAAAATTTTTTTGTCTAATCTTGATATTTTTATTTAAATTTTTTAATTGAACAAGTCCAAAAGCCGCACCAATCTCACTTCCTTCTAAGTTGTAACCAATAGTTTCAAAAACAAATTTAGCATCATAATCAATCTTTCCTAGTTTGATGTTAAATCTATTTTCAATTGCTTCACTTTTTTCATCAAATAGCGATGAACTTCTACCCCATGATCTAAGCAATTTTGCCCTCTCAATAGCTTTTTTGTTATTTAACGTAAGTGCCCCACCATTCCCTGCACAGTTAATAATATGTGATCCATAAAAACTAGTAATAGACATGTCTGAATAATGTCCAGATGAAACACCATTGATTTTGGCTCCTAATGTATCTGCGGAATCTTCAATAACTAATAAATTATGTTTATTTGCAATTTTTCTTATTAATTTCCAATCACACAAATTACCCATAAGGTTAGGAGCTAATATAGCAGCAGTTTTTTTTGTAATTTTTTTTTCAATTAAATTAGCGTTAATACAAAATGTATTTGGTTCAACGTCAACAAATACAGGTACTAAATCATTTTTTACTAAACACCCTACACTGGTACTAAAAGTCAGGGCAGGGGTAATAACCTCACTTTTCTTTGGTATGCCTAAGGCTTCTATTCCAATATATAATGCTGATGATCCTGAATTTACAAAAAGACCATATTTTTTATTAAATAAATTTGCTATTTTTGATTCAAATTTTCGTGCGTTTTTACCCATCTGTGTTGAACGATTAAGGCATTTAACAACAGCATCAATCTCTTCTTTACCATAAACAGTTTTAGCATAAGATATATTTTCTTGTTTCAATTTCATAAATCCTAGAATTAAAAGTGACTGATTTAATTATTACTGATTAATTATTAATTTTGAAGAATTTATTTAATGCAACAATCATCATGGGAGTGAGGAATAGAGTAAAAAATGTTGATATCAAGAGACCTGATAAAATAATTACGGCCAAACCTTTATATAGTTCTGAACCTAAACTAGGAATTAGTGCTAATGGTAGAAGCCCAAAAGAGGTTGTGAAAGTAGTCATAAATATAGGTCTTACTCTTTGTTTTACAGCTAATAAAACTGATTTTGTAGGCATAATTCCATTTCTAATATTATTTAATGATTTGTATACAATTAAAATTGAATTATTAACAACAATTCCTAATAGAATTATAAAGCCCAGCATTGATAGCATATTTAATGGTTCATAAATAAATATATTTAAAATTTTTAAACCATAAATTCCTGCAAGTGATGATAAAGGAACAATGGTCAAAACAATTAAAGGATAAATAAAACTTTGAAATAAAGAACTTAGTAAGAAAAAACTAATCAATAATGCGTATATGAAATTTTTAGAAAGTGATGATTTTGCTTCCTTTAGCTTTCCGATAATACCTTCGATTGAAATAGTAATATTTTTATTGCCAATAAATGATTTAATATTTTCTTGATTGATGAAGGCATTAATTTCTTCAACAGCGTTTTCAATATTTGTTTTTTCATCTGGTGAAATTTGTAATTTAATAGTTCTAAGTCTTTCAACATGATTAATCTGTTGAGGAGAATTCATTATTGAAATTTTTGATATTGAGCTGAGAGGAAAAATTTTATCATCATAATAAATAAACCTAGTATTTAACATGTTTGAAGATAAATCCGAGGGCTTATTGGCTCTTAGTCTAATATCAATTTCTCTTCCATTGTCATTAAATTTACTTATTTTAGCGCCATCTAAAATAATATTTGTTATCAATCCCAAGTCTTTTGTGGTCATATTTACTTCTTGTAGCTTTAATGTCTGAGGTTTGATAATAATTTCTGGATTTGTATTACTAAGACTAGGTCTAGGTCTTATTTGATAATTAGGATATTCGTTCGTTAGTTTTGAAAATATAATCTGAGATAATTCAACAATACTTTCATAGTCTGAACCTTGAATGTTTATATCAATTGATCTTCTTTCACCTATTGATCTACTAAACAAACTAGATTGATTAACAATATTTATAAAGCCAGGAAATCCCGAGGCTGCTGCTTTAAGAGGATTTTTTAATTGTTTAATATTTTTTGGATTTTTTGCAACTGCACCCATAAAAACGGATTTTGGTCTTGCAACAAAGAAAAAGTTAGAAATTTTGTCTTCTCCATCATAATCTTTTTGCCAGAACTTTTTAATTTTCATTTCTGTTTTTTCACCAATATCTTTAATTTTATTTAAATTGTATCCTTGTGGCGGTATTAATATTGAAATAATTAAATTTCTGTTTCCTTCTGGTAAATATTCAACTTTCGGAAAGAAAATATATAAAATCAATATAGAAAAAATAAATATCATTGAAATATACAAGAAGATTTTCCTTCCTTGATTTAATATAAATTCTAATTTTTCTAAAATAAAACTTATAAATTTTTGAGAGATTAAATCGATTTTTTCAAATATTTTATTTAAAAAAATATTATATAACTTTTTATTATTCGTACTTTTTGGTATTAATACTCTGGATGCAAGTCCTGGAATAAAAGTTATAGATACAAAAAAACTTATAATTACTGATATTGAAATAGATAATGCTATATCTTTAAACAGCTGACCAATTTCAGTTGATAAGAAGAATATTGGAACAAATACTGCAACAGTAGTTAGAGTACTCGCTAAAATGGCACCTGAAACCTCTTTAGCTCCATCAACAGAAGCTTTCTTAATATCAATCTCACCTTCTTCAATCTTAGAAAAAATATTTTCAAGTACAACAAGTGAATTATCAACAACCATGCCTACAGCAAAACTAATTCCTGCAAGGCTAATTAAATTAATAGTTCTTCCTAACATTTCAAAGATAATGAAGGAGCTGACGATACTCAAAGGAATTGAAATTCCAATTATGAGCGTTGACCTGATAGATCTTAGAAAAATATATAGAATTAATATTGCAAGAATTGCACCAAAAATTAAATTTTCTTTTACTGCGGATATGGAGGAGTCGATGTACGTCGTATCAGAGTAAACATTAGTAAGTATTAATCCTTCTTTATTAAGTATTCCATTGTTTAATTCATCTGTAGCTTTTTTCAGTTCTTTGAAAATCTCAATTGTATTTGCATTATTTTCTTTAATGACATTTAAAGCTATTGCTCTTTCGCCTAAATGTCTAACAATATAATTCTCATCTTCAAATCCAAATGAAATTTGTGAAATATCACTAAGCTTTATGTATTTATCATTTTCTTTTTTAACAATTAAATTCTTTAGGTCTTCAATGTTTGTTAATTCACCTGTAGTTCTAGCAGTATATTTTCTTTTACCTTCATCAATAAATCCTGAACTTATATCGATATTGTTGTTTTTAATAATTTCAACAATATCTAATAAATTAATCTTTGATAATGCTAATTTATTACTATTTATATCAATATGAATTTCTTTTGGTCGCCCACCTCTGACACCTGATTCACCAACTCCTTTGATTCTTTCAAATCTTGTTTTTATAAAATCCTCAGCAAAGTTTCTATAATTTGAAATTTCATTATCTTTATCTTTTGTTTTTAAAATGAACCAAGCAATAGGGGATGAGTCAGATGAAATTGATTTTATAACAGGTTTATCGGCCTCAGGCGGTAAATCTTTAACTCTTGAGAGTATGTTAGAAACTTTTATTAATGAAGTATTGATATCTTGACTCTCTTTTAATTCGAGAGTGATATAGGCTCTATTCTCAATTGATACACTCTCCATTAATTTTAGACCTTCTAAACTTTTCAGTTTATCTTCTTGTCTGATTACGATTTCCCTTTCTATTTCTTCAGGGCTTGCCCCTGACCAGGTAGTCTGAACAGTAATTTCAGATTTATTTACGGTTGGAACAAGTTGGACAGGTATTTTATTTAATGAAAAAATTCCAAAAAGAAAAGATAATGAAAAAATAGATATAATTGTAATAAATTTACTAACTGAATAATCAATAATCTTCATTTCATCTTTCTATTTTAACAACCTTTACATTTTGTTTTGGAATCAAATTTTCATTACCATCAAGTACAATCAAGTCAGATGCACTTATAGGACCATTTGCAATAAAATGTTCGCCGTATAAATCTAGAACTTTAATTTCGATGGGTATAGCTCTTTTATTCTTTATAACATAAATAATTTTTTTATCTTTTTTATTAATAACTGCATCTTTATTGATTAAAAAAGAATTTTTTGGTGATTTAATTTTGATATTAACAATTAAATCTTCACCTGGAATAATGGAATTGTTTCTTTCAATGTATACCATAGCTAAAAATGTACCAAAAGTATTATCTATTTTTTTAACTATACTAGAAATATAAGAATCAATTTTATTTTCAGTGCCATAATTTATTTCTACAGGGTCATTAATATTAATTAGTTCGAAATAAATTTCGGGAATATATAGTTCAACCTCAATTTTTTCATTATCCAAAATTTCAAATATTTTATCACCCTCATCTAAATATTGACCTTCATTTATAAATTTTTTACTTATTATTCCATTAAAAGATGCTCTTATATTACAATTTTCCAAATTTATCTTATTGAATTTCATTATTTCAAGCTGTGAATTAAAGTCAGATAATATAGAATTATGCTCATATAGAACTTCTTCGTATTCTTGATTTGAAATAATTTCTTTTTCTAATAAACCATTGTATCTTTTTAATTTTGAAGATGATTTTTTAAGATTAGATTCCAAAGAAAATAGTTTCTCTTGTGAGCTGTTGAATAATGCTAAATATTTTGAGTTTTCTATTTTTGCTATTATTTCATCTTTTTCTATTTTGTTACCTTCATATTTTAAAACTCTTAACACTTTACCTTTTATTTCAGAACTTATAATTGCCTCATTAAATGCTTTAGCTTTAGCTTCAATCGATATTTTTGTGTTTGATAACTTTTTTATTTTAGTAGCAGATACAATTGTTTCAGCAAATAAATTTAGATTAAGCACTATTAAAAAAAAATTGAAAAATAAAAATAGTATTTTAATGCTCATTTCAGTAGTATATCACTATCTTATTTTTTTTGGTTAATTTGAAATAAATGTTACTCATAAATTTAAATAAACTAATTTCTACTTTCTTCTTTTTTGGCTATTTTCCCAAATTACCAGGTACTTTTGGTACATTAGGAGGAGTATTTCTATATATATTGATATTTCATTATTTTAAAATATCTAATATTCATTTTTTAATTGTGACAATTATTATAATTTTATTATCTATCTATACTTCAGATAAATCTATAAATTTTTTTCATAATTCAGATCCAAAAGAGGTAGTCATTGATGAGGTTGCAGGCTTTTTTGTAACTATGTTATTTGTACCGTTTAGTATAGTTAATATAATAATAGGTTTTTTACTATTTAGACTATTTGATGTTTCTAAATTGTTTTTTGTTAAGAAATTAGAACGCTTGCCTGGAGGTATTGGAATTACAATGGATGATGTAGGTGCAGGAATAATCTCCAACGTTTTATTACAAATAATGATTTATTAGTTATTTTAAATTCATGAAACTAGAAAAACCTGATATCTCTAGAATAATTGAAATGTGTTGGGAAGATAGGACACCATTCGAAGCAATTATGGAACTGTATTCTCTTTCTGAAAAAGAAATAATAAGTATTATGAAAACTAACTTAAAGAATAAATCTTATATAATTTGGAGAGAAAGAGTTCAAGGCAGAAAAACTAAATTCAGGAAAAAAAACAATTTAAATTATTTACGTCATCAATCTTATGATCATAACAAATATAGATAATAATTATGGACAACAAATGTCCAAATCTTGACTAAAAATTTTTATAAATTAACATTGCTAGGTGGATATTATTCTATTAGGTTTTATTGCGAGTGGATTAGCTGGATTAGCAACAGCAGCAGGAGCAATTCCAGTATTTTTTGTAAATAAACTAAGTGAAAAATTTGAAGATGGATCTCTTGGTTTTGCAGCCGGTGTAATGTTAGCGGCTAGTTTTTTTTCGTTAATAATTCCTGGTTTTAACTTTGCGGTTGAAATGTATGATAGTGAAATTTTTTCCTTAGGAATTGTTATTATTGGACTTCTGACTGGAGCTGGAATTATTTGGATTGTAGAGGACAAAGCACCTCATGAGCACTTTGTTTTAGGTCAAACACACGGTGTAGATGAAAAATTAAAAGCTAAAATTTCTAAAGTTTGGCTTTTTATTATAGCTATCACTCTTCATAATATGCCAGAAGGTCTAGCCGTTGGCGTTGGCTTTGGTGGAGGTGATATCGATAATGGTATATCTCTTGCCACAGGAATAGGTTTACAAAATATTCCTGAAGGTTTAGCAGTTGCCTTTTCTTTAAAAGCTATTGGATATAGCAATAAAAAAGCTTTTTTAATATCTGCAGCAACAGGATTATTTGAACCTATAATGGGTTTACTCGGTGTTAGTATCGTAACTATTTTTCAACATTTTCTCCCAGTTGCTTTAGGTTTTGCTGCTGGAGCTATGCTTTTTGTTATTAGCCATGAAATTATTCCAGAATCACACAGTAGGGGGAATGAGAATACAGCTACTGTAGGATTTATTATTGGTTTAACTGTAATGATGAGCTTAGACATTTTGTTAGGATAAAGTTAATAAGTTCTACTGAGTAAATAATTTAAAAAATTCTTAAAGAAAGGATTTCTTTTTCCAAAAAAATTATTTTTATTAGTACATTCTATTATTAGATTATTACAAATTTCTATTGCTTTTTTTTGAGAAATCTTACTCATTAAATGATTTTTAATAATATCTTTATTTGTTTTTTTACCAACTTTTTTAGAGGTACTATTTGCATCCAATAAATCATCAGTAATTTGAAAAATTAAACCTAAGTTTTTTGAATATAATCTTGCTGATTCAATATCATTATTCTTTTTATTTGCCAAAACAAAAGGCGATACTATGCAAAATTCAAATAGCTTTGATGTCTTTAATTCATATATTTCTAGTATTTTTTTTCTCTGAAAATTGTTATTAGGTATTTCTAAATCTAATGATTGCCCTTTCGCAAGACCTTTAATCCCAGCTATATCACATAATAATTTTATTATTTTAATTTGTTTTTTAATATCTTTTTTAAAATTGGTTTTAGATAGAATTTCAATTGCTAAAGTAAAGATAGAATTACCGGCAAGTATTGCAACTGCTTCGTTAAATTTTTTATGCGTTGTTGGTTTTCCTCTTCTAATATCATCATTATCCATAACAGGAAGGTCATCGTGAACCAAAGAATAGGTATGTACAAGCTCTGCGGCAATTGATATTGCAATTTGATGAGATTTTTTAATCTTTAATAATTTACAAATTTTATTTACTAAATATGGCCTTATTCTTTTTCCTCCATTTGTTACAGAATATTTAATAGCCTGATCTAAATTATCACTGTTTAGATTATTTTTTAAAAAATTTAGTACTTCCAAATCAAATTTCTTTTTATTAAGGTCTATTTCTTTAATTAAATTCATTATTAAGTAACATATCACCATAAAATATTTTTTAAATTGATTTTTTTTGTTAGAATAAAGCATGTCAAATATTGATGAACTTTTATCAAAAGCCGCAAAACTCCTTCAGGAAGGAAGAATATGGGAATCTTGTAAAGTTTATGATGAAGTTCTTTCTATCGATTCTAAGTGTGAAGCCGCCCTCCTTAACAAAGCAATAATATCTTTTCGAGACAATAAATATTCTGAAGCACTAGATTTATTATCGAATATTTCAAGTGTTGAAAAAATAATTGATACAAAATTAATTGAGGCCAGCTGCTTTTATGAGCTAGGAGATTTATCAAAATCTGAGTCTTGTTATAATGTATTGTCTAGCAGAGTTGATGGAAATAATGATTTAATTTTTAGAGTTGGATTATCAGCTATGCAGCATGGTTTTTTTTTAAATGCAGCAAAAATTCTTGGTAAGATTGATAAAAAAAAGTCTTATTCATTTGAAAAAGAATATTATATGGCTCTTTCATATAAAGGTATAGGAGATTTGACTAATGCAATTAAGTGCTTTGGAAATGCAATCAGAGAAAAAAGTGACTCTTTTCAACTGTATCCAATAATTGCATCAGCGTGTTTTCAGAACAATATGATTGAAGAGGGTGATAAATTAATGAATATTTTAAAAGAGAAAAATAATGCTTTCTTTCAGCATGTTGCAGGGATTGTGGCAAGTTATAGAAATAAAAATTAAATTATTCATCATTTAAGAGATTGCTACCAAAAACAATTTTTACAATTCCCAGAATAGCTAATCCTACAAATAGTGGCGCATTAAAACCAAAAGATTGAAAGAAAATACCCGCAAAAGGTTGACCACTGAATCTGGCAATACTCATAGCTGACTGATTTATACTTAGAGCTGATCCTGTACTGGATTTTGAAATTTTTTTACTTATAAGACTATATATTGTAGGATTAAAAATTCCTATTCCTAATGTTAGAAAAAATATAGCAAACCCAAGAAAGTAGTAATTTCTAGTAATACTTAGAATTAAAACACCTATAAATATAGAAACTATTCCAATAAAAATGGTTTTTTTCTCCTTAAATTTAGATGCGATAATATTTATAGAAAAGGATTGGTGAAGGGCTAATAAAATTCCAACGAAGCACATTAAAAATCCTATTTGTTTAGGCCCCCAATTGAAAACTTCCTTACTCCAAAGCGCAAATACACCATTTAAACCTGAAAAAACAAAATTTACTAAAAAATATAAATAAAAAAGATAAGAAATATTTTTATTTGTTATGATTGAAAATATCTCGGATAAGAATTTTTTGCTTTTTTCTTTTGCTTTTTCAACAGGTTTACTTGGTTTTAGAAAAATAAATAATATAAAAAAATTAATAAAATTTATTGTGGCGGCAAATATATTAGCTCTAAAATAATCAGGATTAGAAGGATTTGATCCTGCCAATAATCCACCAACAATTGGTCCAATAACAAATCCTAAACTAAATGCTGCATTATAGTAGCCTATATACTTAGTCCTATCTTTTTCATTTGTTATATCTGATATATAGGCTGAGCCGACAGAGATATTACAAGAGAATAGTCCTGCTATTATCCTAGATATTAAAACTAAATTTAAAGTTGTCGCTATTGCCATTATTGAGTGAGATATGAAATCTGCTACACATGATGTTAATAACATAGGTTTCCGACCAAGTTTATCAGATAATCTTCCAATATATGGTGAAGCAAAAAATTGTATGAAAGAGAATGTAGACATGTACAAAGTGACAATAAATGGACCGGCACCTAAAAACATAACATGAAAAGGGAGCACAGCTATTATTACAGAGCTAAAAGCTATTACATCTATAAATACATAAATAATTAAAGGAAGCACAAATTTAAAATAAACAAATTTTGATTTAAATCAATTTTATTTTGCGCAAAAGCCACCATCAATCATTAAAGTATGGCCCGTCACATAACTAGACTTATCAGAAAACAGCCATATTACCGCATCACTAATTTCCTTAGGCTCTCCAATTCGTTGCATAGGGACCATTCCACCGAACTGCTCTGGATGACCATCAGTGGGAACTTCTAGCATCGGGGTTCTAATAGGACCAGGACCAACTGCATTTACTCTAATAAAGGATTCTCCTAATTCAGCAGCCGCACCTTTTGTTAAACCAGAAACTGCATGCTTGGTAGCACTATATACAGTAAGACCTGGATAAGCAGCATGAGATAAGATTGAGCTATTATTTACAATACTACATGGGTTGCTGGCTGTAGCATATTTTTGCATTTCTTGAATTTGATAATGAAGACAATAAATCACACCTTTTATATTCACATCAACAATATATGAAGAATCTGAAGGTTTTTGTTGGGAAATAGGTTCAACATCTCCAAGTAAGCCAGAATTATTAAAAGCATAATTAAATTGACCATATTCATCTAAAGTGAATTTAATTAGATTTTTAACTTCGTTTTCTATTGAAACATCCGTCTTAATAAATTTTGCATCTCCGCCATTAGATTTAATAATTTCCACTACCTCTTCGCCTAACTTTACATTTCTATTCCCTATGACAACTTTCATACCTAGTTTGCCTAATTCAATTGAAGTTTCTCTTCCTATACCAGTACTTGCACCTGTTACAATTACAACTTTGTCTTTTAAACTCATATTAATTCTCCTTAAATTAGTTATACAATTTTAACATAAATAACTTATATATTTCTTCCCATAAAGCGTTTGAAATTTTTTTGTGAAATATTTATTTTTGTTTTACTATAAATTGCTTTTTCAATTTTTAGTTTTGCATCTTTAATTTTTTCAATAGATTTAGATTGTTTATTGTTCTGAATTATTTTTATTAAATATTGATATACAGTCCAAACTATACTTGAAGGACTAATTAATTTTTTTTCAATATAAATTCTTTCTTCTAAAGTATAATTTTTATTTTCTGGATTTATTTTTTGAAATGTATCATTAATGTCAATTGGTTCATCAAAATAAATTGATGGTTTTATTTCAATTGCATCAATAAGATAATCAAATATATTTGTTTTCAAATATAATTCAATCTTAGAAATTGATGAGTGGATGAGTGGAAGATCATAACCGTAAATTGAATCATAATTTATATTAATTCTGTCCAATATTTCTGGAAATAATTGATAATCAAAATTTAATTCATCTAATATTAATTTGTTTGCACCAGGAAACTCATATTTTTTTATTTCGTTTAATTTAATCCATCTATACTCACTGTGAACAGTAAGCTTAAGACTAGGGATTTTTTCAATAAAAGAAACAAAAGAGGTTAAAATAATATTTATATCTTCATACTCATAATTAATTTTTTTATAAAGTCTAATATTTTTAATTCTAATATTTAGCTCTTCATATAATTCTCTTTTGGCACAATTTTCATCATTTTCATTCTCTTCTTTTTTACCTCCAGGAAACTCCCAAAGATTATCCCTAGGACCCATTGAATTTCTTTTCAGAATCAGTATTTTTTTATCGTTCATAATAATAATGCATGAAACATGGATATTTTTCTTCATATGATTTTACTCTAACCAAAAAACTCTATTATGTATAATTATGTACTATTATGAAAATTCGTCTCGATACCCATTTAGTAAATAATAATTTTTTCGATTCAAGATCTAAAGCACAGATTCATATTTTATCTGGAGAGGTTTTTGTAAATGGTATTAAAGAATTAAAACCTTCAAAAGAAATTAATGACAATTCAAAAATAACTATAAAATTATTATCCGAAAATTATGTAAGTAGAGGGGGAAATAAGCTAGAAAAAGCAATAAATTATTTCAACTTAGATTTAAACTTAAAAATATGTCTTGATATAGGAGCATCAACTGGCGGTTTTACAGAATGTCTTTTAAAAAATGGAGCTAAGAAGGTTTATTGTGTTGATGTTGGATATGGTCAACTTGATTATAAGCTTAGAAATAAAAAAAATGTTATAAATATGGAAAAAAAGAATGCAAGATTTTTAAAGAGAAATGAAATTAATGATAATATCGACTTAATTGTTATGGATGTATCTTTTATCTCAATCACAAAATTTAATTTATTTTTTGATGAATTTATTAATGAAGCAACAGAATTGATTGTTTTAATAAAGCCTCAATTCGAATTAGAAAAAAGTAAAATAGGTAAAAATGGGGTAGTCAAAATCGATAAATATAGGGATGAAGCATCAGATAATGTTATAAAGTTTTTAGATAAATATTTTGTTTCTATTTCTGAGGTTATTAATTCACCAATTAAAGGTGCAAAGGGGAATCAAGAGAGCCTTATTTTTTGTTCCAATCGTTTAAAAACTTAGTAATACCTGAATCAGTTAGAGGGTGATTAAATAGTTGCATTATCACACTGTATGGAAGAGTCGCGACATCTGCACCTAATTTTGCTGATTCAGTAAGATGTATTGGATTTCTAATACTAGCCACCAAAATTTCAGTATGAAAACCGTAGTTCATGAACACCTCTGATAAGTCGGAAATTAAATCTAATCCAGATGATGAAATATCATCTAATCTTCCAACAAAAGGACTTACGTATGCGGCTCCTGCCTTTGCGGCTATTATAGCTTGGCTAACAGAAAAAATTAATGTCACATTAACTTTTATTTTCTTTTTATAAAGATAATTAGTTGCTTTTATACCATTAGGTGTCATGGGAAGCTTAATAACTACATTTTTATCGATTTTAGAAAGCTTGAGAGCCTCTTTAATCATTCCATCGTAATCAGTTGATATAACCTCAGCACTTACGGGACCTTTTACTATCTTACAAATTTCTTTAATTGTTTTTTCAAAATTCTTTTGCGCTTTTTCTTTAGCAATAAGCGAGGGATTTGTTGTAACTCCATCTAAAAGACCCAAATCTGCTATTTCTTTTATTTCATCAATATTTGCACTATCCAAAAAGAATTTCATAATTATAATATTACTTCTTTTAAAAGAATTTTAAACTCTTTATTGACAAAAAAAAATAATTGAGCAGAATTAAGGCTTAATTATGGCAAATAAAAGTGCATCAGCAAAAAAACGAGCTAGACAAAGTATTAAGCGAAGAATGAGAAATAAATCTGTTCTCTCAAATTTAAAATCTAACTTAAAAATCTTTAATGAAGCGGTTTCTAATAATTCTGAAAATAAGAGTGAATTATTGAAAAAAATAATCTCCTTATATGATAAAGCAGCAGCTAAAGGAGTTATACATAAAAGAAACGCAGCACGAAATATATCTAAATTGTCAAAGTCCGCAAATACCTAATTTATTTTTGTAATATTTTTTAACAAGTTAAAGGATACCAAGTTGGTTGGTATATCAGTGGATTTCAGTCGTCTATCAGCAATTACTAGTTCTCTTAAAACATTTAAAATTTCCTTAAGGGTTAAGTTGTTCGTTTCATTCTTGACGTATTTATATTGATATTTGGATACTTTCGCAATTTTTTGAATTTCATAATCGCTCATTTTTTTTGATAATAAAATTTTTACTTTCAAATAAAGTCTAAATTTCCAAGTAATTCTTCCGAGTTCCATAAATATTTTTTCATCGAAATTTGTTTTCGAAACGTTTGCCAATAATAGTTTGATATTCTTATTATTGATATACAAATCTAATGAAAAAGTTTCGTTGTAATTTTCTCTTTTAATATTGTAAATATAATCCTTAATTAATGCTTTATCTTGAGTGCTATTATGAATTTCAATTATATTTTGTAATTCGCTTTCAAGAGCCATTCTGTTATTAGTACATTTTGATTCCAAACATTTTAAGTCTTCTGGATTTAAAATAATATTGTAATTTTCTAATTTATTTTTTATAAAATTAGATATTTCGTTTCTATCTTTTTTTCCCTCAATAGAAATATCTGTCTTGATCTTCATTTTACTTTTATTGGTACAATAAATAACTTTTATGAATTTGTTTGGGTCTTCATTGTATTCATTAATATCTTGTAGTTTATCCTTACTCAGACTCTGTAAGTTTTTTAGTATATAAAATCTTGTTCTCATATTCATAGGATATGTATTAAGCTCATCAATTAATGAATTGAAATCGATATCCTTCTCAAAATCTTTAATAATAAGACTGGTATTTATTTCATTTTCATCGAGTAATTTTTTTATCTTTTCCTTTATATTATTTTCTATATATGAATCATCTTCGGTAACTAATAAAGTGTAACAATCTTTACTATTTATGAATTCATCAAATTCATTAATAAATGGCATAATATTGATATTAATGCAGAATATTATTTATACAAAAATTTTATTAAAACCAATCAAATATTTGAACCTAAATTCAATGTTTGAAAAATATACTCAATTTCTTAAATCTTCTAATGCCTTGGGATATTTAATATTTTTAGAGCATAATGAAGTCTTTACAGTAGGAAAATTTAAATATGAAACATATAAGGATTCTTTAAATTTAAACAATTTACCTCTAATGGTTTCAGAGAGAGGAGGGGATATTACCTATCATGGACCTGGACAAATCATTTTTTATCCAGTTTTAAATATTAAAAAAATAATGCTAAAACCCAAGAAATTAATTGATATTTTGGAGAATTCGCTTTTTAGAGTTCTAATCAATCATAAATTGAATGCAAAAAAAAATTTAATTGGACCTGGGATTTGGATAGATGATAAGAAGGTAGGTTTTATTGGATTAAAGTTTTCAAAAGGTATAAGCAGTCATGGTATGTCAATTAATTTGGATATAGATTTAAATAAATATAATAATATTAGTCCTTGTGGTAACAATTCAATTATTGTAGGTAATATTAAAAATTTTAAAAAAATTAAAAAAAATGTATTGATAAATGAATTTGTAAGTATTTTTTTTGAAGAATTGATAAACAGTATTAATTATCCAAAGAAGAATGAAATTTCTCTTTTGGCAGATTCAACTGAATCAGATCCATGAATTATATTACTATCAATACTGTCAGCAAAATCAAATCTTATTGTACCGGCATTTGCCTCTTCAGGATTTGTAGCACCCATTATTTCACGAACACTTTTTATAGCATTTTTACCACGTATGACAAATGGAATGCATGGCCCTGACGTCATAAATTTTATCAACTCCGGATAAAATGGCTTATCTTGATGCATTTCATAAAATTTACCAGCTTCTTCACTTGTTAAGTTTATTAACTTTATATTTATAATTTCAAAACCAGCATCTTCAAACCTATTCAGAATTTTACCTATAATATTTTTTTTAACCCCGTCAGGTTTAATTATTGATAATGTATTTTCCATTTTATCACCTTTGACCTATATTAATGCTTGATTTATTATAGCTAGAATGAGTGTAGATACTTTAGATCAAGATGTAAAGTCAAAAATTGATGATTTATTAAATTTAACAAAAGTATCATCATTTGAGATTGCAAAGATAGATACAGATTTAAAAAATAAAATTTTAAGTGATTTAATAGTGGAAATTGATTCTAACAAGGATAATATTGTCACAAAAAATCATGAAGATTTAGAGCTACTAGATACTAAAAATTTTACAGATGCTTTTGTTGATAGACTTAAATTGGATGATAAAAGAATATCTCAAATGTCTGAAAATATTTCAGAAGTTATAGATCTTGAAGATCCGGTGGGAGCTTTAAACTTTAAATACGATAGACCCAATGGTTTAAAGGTTTATAAACAAAGAATTCCATTAGGGGTTATGTCAATAATTTATGAATCCAGACCAAATGTTACAACAGATGCTGCTTCTTTATGTATAAAATCTGGGAATTCTGTAATTTTAAGAGGAGGATCTGAATGTTTTAATACTAATAAATACTTAGTAACTTTAATTAAAAATGCTCTTAAAAAAAATAATCTTAATCCAAATTTTGTAAACCTCGTACCTTACACAGACAGAAATGTTATGAAATATATTTTAAGAAAAGATGAATTAATTGATTTAATAATTCCTAGAGGAGGTGAGGGGCTTATAAGGTTCGTATCTGAAAATTCAAGTATTCCAGTAATAAAACATTATAAAGGTGTTTGTCATGTATATATTGATAGTGATGCTGACTTGACCAAAGCAAAGGATATAGCTTTAAACTCTAAAATTCAAAGACCAGGTGTTTGTAATGCCATGGAGACTTTAATTATTAATAAAAATTTACCAAAGGAATTTATAATAAATTTAATCGAAAGTTTCCTTGAACATGATGTTGAGATATTCGCAAGTAGTGAAATGCAGGAATATATTACAAAAGAAAATTTTAATCAAATAAATGATAATGATTATCACACCGAATATTTAGACTTGAAATTAAATATTAAATTTGTTGATAACATTGATTCCGCAATTAAACATATAGAAGAATTTGGTTCATTGCATACAGAATCGATTGTTACTGAAGACCTTAATAAAAGAGATTTTTTTGTTAATAGTTTGAATTCATCAGCAATATTTCATAATGCATCAACAAGGTTCAACGATGGAAATGAACTAGGATTAGGTGCTGAGATAGGTATTAGCACAACAAAACTTCATGCATTCGGGCCCATGGGTTTAAATGAACTTACATCTGAAAAATTTGTTATATTCGGATCTGGGCAAATTAAATAATATAAATATATTAAAATGCTGAAATCATTAGAATTAAAAAATTATTTAACAATCAAGGAATTAAAGGTTTGTTTTGAAGAAAAACTTAACATTATCACAGGTGAAACTGGAGCAGGTAAATCCTTAATTTTAAGTTCAATTCAAGTATTTATTAATAAAAAATTTCCAAAAGAATTAAAGAAAAATACTAATGAAAATTTAGAAATTCTTCTAGAGATTACTGATAATAGTAAAATATTAATTTTAAAAAGAGTTGTTAATAATAAATTTCAGTCAAGCTATTTTATAAATGATAAAAAAATATTATTTCAAGACATAAAAGAAGTGTTCGATAAAAACTTTACTTTTTTTGGCCAAAAAAGTTATGTAGAACTTTTATCTGTAAAAAATCATATAAATTATTTGGATGTTTATGGCTCGTATCAAAATTTTATTAAAGAATATAATATTTTATTTCATGAATATACTAAATTGAATTCTGAACTAGAAAAGTTTCAAAGAATTCGTAAAGACTATATTGAGAAAAAAGACTTTTACTCTTTTCAGCTGAATGAACTGAATGGTTTGGAAATAGATTCAGAAGAAAAAGAACTAGAATATTCTGATTTGCTTAAAGTTTCTAGAGAAAAAACTTCTAATAATGAATTATTAACCAACTCACTTAATAATATAGATAGTAATGTTTTAAAAAATCTAGGAAGGATTATAAAGGAACTTAATCAACTGGATTTTTTAAAAAAGGAAAGTGAAATATTAAATTCTTCTTATACTGATATTGAAGAAGTTTCTTTTAATTTATCAAAACTATTAAATAGTACTGAACATACATATGAAGATTTAGAGAAAATTGAAAGTAAAATCTATTATTCAAAAGAGCTTAAAAGAAAGTATGGAATGACAATAACTGAATTACTCGAACAAAAAAATTATTTAAATAATTTGATTAATAACTCAGAGGATTATAGTAAGAAAATAAATGAATTAGAAGTGGCTAGAGAATCAAAAAAAAATGAAATTATGAAATTAGCAAAAGAAATATCTAGAAAAAGAAAATTGAGTGCAGATAAACTAAGTAAAAAAATCATTAAACATCTTTCTGAACTAGGAATGAATGAGGCAGTTTGGATTATCTTGCAAAGAGAAATTCTTTTTAATAAAGATGGAATTGATGAAGTTGAATTTTTATTTTCATCAGCAAAAGATTTAACGCCGGAATCATTAAGCAAGGTTGCATCAGGAGGAGAGGTTTCACGTATTATGCTATCTCTGGGATTAGAATTATCAAATTCCTACGAAGCTAAGACAATAATTTTTGATGAACCGGATGTAGGGTTAGGCGGTGCAATAGCTGAAAAACTTGGTCAAAAAATATATGATCTATCATTTAATACTCAAACAATATGTATAAGTCACCTTCCTCAAGTGGCATCATTTGCAAACAACCATCTATTAGTAAAAAAAACAGATTCTAGGAATATAATGATCGAAGTAATAGAATTAAATAAAAAGGAAAGAATTGATGAAATTGCTAGAATGCTGAGTGGTGAAATTATGGAAGAGGAAGCTTATATTTTAGCAAAAAAAATGATTAAATAATTAAAACAGTTGCGGAGATAACAGTGACCCAATTTTTATTCTTTGGACCTTCTGCATAACTAGTAATTTCTCTAGTTTTAACAGATTGTCCGCTAATTTTCCAAATGTCTTTTTGCTCATTATAGTTTTTATTAAGGTCAAATGGAGCACCAATAGTTGTAGCTAGCATGTAAGCTGCTAAATCTTCGGCATATTCACCTGCTTCTTTTTTTGTTTGACCATAAGTATGATGTTCTGAAAGATAACCATGTTTTGATCTGTCTGATGGCAATGCTATACCGACAGAAGCTGCAACTTTTCTACCAGGTTCGTTAGTAGATTGTTCGCTTAAGACAACAAAAACAATTTGACCCGCTGACAATTTTTTTAAACCATCTTTTTTATTAATTATTTTACAATGTGGAGGCATTATGCTTGAAACTTTAACAAGATTATATTCTGCAATACCAGCATCTCTTAAAGCCATTTCGAAACTAGTTAGTTTTTCTTTTGCCTCCCCAACTCCTTTAGTTATAAAAGCATATTTTGGTATCATATAGCCCCTTCATATTTTTTATACTGAATAAATGAATATTATAGCTTGAAAAATTTTGCTGAAAAGTATTAATATATATAATGACTAATTTTACAAAAAGAGTCCTAACAAGTTTTGTACTGCTACCAATTTCAGCATATGCAATATTTGAAGGGGGATGGATTTTTTTGTTTTTTGTATCCTCAATAATTTTGGTTTCTTATTTTGAATTATCAAAGTTGATCAAGAAAAAAAATACTAGTTCATATTATTCAGGATTTATTTTTGTTGCCTTACTACCAATTTCGGCTTTTTTGAATATTGAATTTTTTATTAATATTTCATTATTTTTAGTTGTTATTTACATAATAGGAATAATATATAAGAAAATTACTTTTATAGATTTTTGGTCTTCATATATATTTATAATTTTTTATGCGGGTTTTGGCCTTAGTTTTGCAATAATAATACGTAATTTAGAGACTGGATTAATCTTTTCTATAATACCAATAGTTTTAAGTTCTGTTAATGATATCATGGCATATATAGTCGGAAAAAACTTTGGTCAAAATTTAGCTTTTCCAAATGTCAGTCCTAATAAAACATATGAAGGCTCATTCGGAGGTATTTTATCAACAATATTAATTTCATTTTTACTCTTTAATTTATTTAATATTGATATTGGAATATATAAAATGGTATTTATAGGCTTGATTATATCAATTTTTGGCATATTGGGTGATTTTTTTGAATCATTAATAAAAAGGAAATCTGGTATTAAGGATACTGGTAATATATTGCCTGGACACGGTGGAATGCTTGATAGAGTTGATAGCATTATATTTGTTTTACCAATTTTCTATTTAATTATATCAATTATTATAGTAAATTAGAATTAAATGGTTAGAAGAAAAAGGGTTTTTAGTGACAATAGATTCAATTTTTTTCCATTAATTATATTAATTCTTTTCTCTGTTTTTATATATGTTGGATATGTGTTTTTTTTCAATAAACCATCCGTTAAAGTTGAAAATAAATTATTATCTAGTGGTGGTATAAATAGTGTTATAGAAAGAAATGATACATTAATTAAAAGTGTTGAAATTTATTTTGTATCTGAAAATAAAATAGAGAAAAAAATTTACGAGTCAAATGAAAATTTTATTAATGAGGAAATAATTCTTAATATCCCATATCAAAATGATAATGAAATTCTAAAGTTTTTAAAAAAAAATGAAAATAAAGAAGTAATTGTAAAGCATAAATTAATTTATGAAAATATTTTTTTTGACTCAGAATACGTTAGTGAAAAAAAATTAAATGTCGATATCTTGCCTCCCAGAATTTTTAACATAGAAACTGATGGCTATACCTATATTGGTGGGCTAGGATTTATTATGTATGATACCAGTCCTGATACCGAAAAAACATTTGTTGATAACGGAAATGGTGATCTATTTTTTCCTATAACACTAAAAAATAATGAAAATTTTAGCAATCTTGTTTTTTTTAGTTGTTCAAACAAGCCTTGTGCAAATAATAAACTGATAATAAATGCAATTGATAAAGCTGGAAATGTTTTGAAGTTTTCACAAAAAATTAGAACTATTAAAAATAAAAAGTGGGATACAATAACTATTCCTTTACCTAGAGAGCTTATTAGAAATAAATTTAATATGATTTTTAATGATAATATTGAAGTTCTAGAAAAAGAAGATTTTTTAAAAATGAATATTGATGAAAGAATTCAGAATGACAATAAAATTAAAAAAATAACAGAAGCGATTCATCCATCATTATTGTTTGATTCATCATTTAAGCAATTAAGTAATTCTAAGGTTTCTTCTAAATATAGTGAAAAAAGAAGATATTATTTTAGAGGTAATCCCAAAGAAATAATTGATACAAAATTTCACTATGGAATTGATTTATCTTCAATAAAAAATGCTCCAGTTTATTCTTCTGAAAAAGGAGAAGTCGTTCATGTAGATGACTCATTAGGTATCTATGGAAAAGTAGTAATAATAAATCATGGATTAGGATTTTATTCTTTATATAGTCATCTGAGCGATATATTTGTTCAAATAGACGATAAAGTTTCAAAAAAAACAAAAATTGGTACTACAGGGACGACTGGTTTTGCTTTTGGCGATCATTTGCATTATGGAATTTATTTGCAAGGAATACCAATAGATCCAGTAGAATTTTTTGATAAAAATTATTTAAATATAAAAATATTTGAACCTTATAAAAAATTTATAAATAAAAAGAAAAATTAATATGATAATTTATGGAGTTAAACCAGTTGAAGATTTTATTAGGCAAAACTCGTCAAAAGTTAAATTTGTATATTGTTCAGGTAGAAAATTTAATTCTTATAATTTAAATAAATCCAAAATTAAGAAAGTAACATCAATTGAATTAGATTCATTAGTGGGAAATAGCGATCATCAAGGTCTTGCTATGAAAATTGATAAACCTGAAATATTTGATTTTGAAAATTTAAAGAGAAGTATCAACAATCTTGGCAAAATAATACTTATATTAGACCATATTCAAGACCCTCATAATTTAGGAGCAATAATAAGAACCGGTGTTTTTTTTGGTGTTAAATCATTTGTTATTCCAAAAAAAAGATCTGCATCTATTACTTCTGGAGCTATTAAATCATCAGCAGGAGCTATCTTTCATTCAAACGTATATGAGGTATCCAATATATCAAATGTATTGAAACTGTTAAAAATAAATAATTATTGGACCTTGGGAACTGAAATAGATGGCAATGATATTAATTCAAAAAAACTTGATGGTTTTAAAAATCTTAATCTTGCTATAATTTTAGGATCTGAACAAAAAGGAGTCTCAAAACTATTGAAAAAGAAATGTGATTCCTCTATATCGATTTATGGCAATAAAAAAATTGACTCATTAAATGTTAGCGTTGCGACAGGAATAATTTTAAGTAAGTTTGCAAACCTATGATTGATTATATTCTATTATCTATTATTCAAGGATTGACAGAGTTTATACCTGTAAGCTCATCATTACATTTACTTATTTTTTCTAATATTTTAAATATTCAAATTAGCATTTTTAAACTAACTTCAATTCACTTTGGATCTTTATTAGCTTTAATAATATATTATTACAGAAACAGAAATTATATTATTTTTTTCAATAATAACTCTCAACTTTTAAAGATTATTTTATTTACATCATTACCTATAATAGCAATTGGTTTTTTATTTTTTTCAAATATCTCAAATATAATGCAAAATCAAAAAATATTTTTGATTATTACAACAATTTTTTTTGGAATTTTATTAATAATAGTAGATTTTCTTCCTACCAATACTGAAAATGATAAAAAAATTAATAATTACAAACTTTTTTTTATAGGTTTTTTTCAGTGTTTTTCTTTAATTCCAGGAACTAGTAGATCTGCATCGATAATTATTGGATCAAGAATTTTAAAAATTAGCCCTGAAACTTCAATAATGATTTCATACATAGCGGCATTTCCAGTTCTTCTTGGAGCTTTTACATTATCTGTCTATAATTATTTCATTTCTAAAAATCAAATTTTAAATAATGAATCTTTCATTAGTGTTCTAATTTATATAATCTCATCTGCAATCGCTTCATATTTAATTTTATGTTTATTTTACAATAAGTCTAAAAAATATGGTTTGAAGATATTTGGATTCTATAGAGTTATCTTAGGAATCTTTCTTATATTTTACTATTTCTAAAAATTTATCTAAATTTATGATATCTATTTTTAGATTTTTTGCTTTATCGACTTTAGAACCAGATTTATCACCTGTTATTAAGTAGTCAGTTTTTTTGGATAATGAACTTACATATTTTCCCGAATTTTTTGTGATAATTTTTTGTATTTCATCTCTTTTAAAATTTTCAAAGGATCCAGTAATAGCAAAACACATATTTTCTAACAAATTGCTTTTCTTGATTTCATCATCATTAATAATATTTACTCCATTCTGAAACATTTTTTCTATACTAACAATATTTTTTTTATTTTTGAAAAATAAAAAAATACTTTCTGATATTTCAGGCCCCATTCCTTCTATCTCACAAAGATCGTCTAAAGATAAATTTATAATATTTTCAAAATTGTTAAATTTTTCTGCTAAGATTTTTGATGTAGTTTCACCTACATTTTTAATACTTAAAGAATTAATGAAATTTTTCAACTTAATTGATTTTTTTGTATTAATTTCATTATATATGTTTGTTGCAGATTTATTACCTAAACCTTCCAAGTTTGATACTTCTTTAATATCCAAGCTAAATATATCACTGGGAAATTTAATTAATTTATTTTCATATAAATTATTAATAATATTTTTACCCAATCCATTTATATTAAAGCACTTCTTAGATGTCATGTATGAAATTTTTTCTAATATCTGATCCTTACAAAATTCGTTTTTACAGTATAGGTAAGTACCTTCAAAATCAAGTTGTCCCTTACAACACGAACAGGTTTTTGGAACTTTTAATTTTTCTTTATTATTTTTTTTTGAAACCTTAACAATTTTTGGAATAACGTCTCCAGCTCTTTCCACTAAAACCATATCACCAATATTAATATTTAATTTATCAATTTGATCAAAATTGTGCATTGTTGCTCTTTTAACATTTACACCCGATATGTTAATACTTTTTAGTTCAGCTACAGGTGTAATTATTCCAGTTCTTCCCACCTGATAGGTTATATCAATTATTTCAGTTTCAGATATTGATGATGGAAACTTTAGTGCTGCTGCCCAACGTGGAAATTTAGATGTAAACCCCAATTTTTTTTGATCTTGAATATTATTAATCTTTATCACTAAGCCATCGATTTCATAATCAAGAATTGATCTTTCTGATAAAATTTTTTCAAAGAAACTATTTATTTCGTCAAGATTTTTTAGAACCTTAAAGTCTCCAAGCAGTTGAAACCCCCATTTTTGGAGAATCTCTATAAATTCAGCTTCGTCTTTAATCTTAAAATTTTTTACATATCCAATTCCCCATGGAATGAAAACAAGTGGACGCTTTGCTGTTACAGATGTGTCAAGTTGCCTAAGAGATCCAGCAGCAGCATTTCTAGGATTTGAAAATAAGTTTTTATTATTTTTATTAAACTGATTAAATTTTGTAAGTGGAAATATTACTTCTCCTCTAACTTCAATTATTTCTGGAATTTTTTTTTCATTTATATTTAATGGAATATTTTTTATTGTTTTTACATTTTCGAAAATATTTTCCCCTGTTTCACCGTCACCTCGTGTTGCTCCGTTAGTTAAAATTCCTTTTTCATAGGTAAGAGATATTGAAGCACCATCAAACTTTGGTTCAATAATAAACTCAGGATTTATTATTGTTTTTTTTATTCTATCGATGAATTCTTTTAGCTCTTGTTTGTTATTAATGTTATCCAAACTGTACATTTTCTCTCTATGCGGAAATTTCTGAAAATTCTTAGAAACATAGCCACCTACTTTTTGAGTTGGAGAAGTACTCTTTTTTAATTTTGGAAATTTATTTTCAATTTGTTTAAGCTCATTAATGAGTATATCAAACTCAGCATCTGATATTTCAGGTTTATCATCAAGATAATATTTCTTATTATGATAATTTAGCAAATTTGTTAGTTCTATAGCTCGGTTCTTTGAATCTTGATAACTCATTTTTGAAAGATAATAAATTATAACATTTTTGAATTAAAAGACTTAAATGCTATATTTTTTAAGTGGAGATAATAATTTTAGGATGTGGATCTTCTGTGGGTAGCCCTGTTATTGGGCGAGATTTAATAAAAGATTTTAATAATAAAGATTTTAGAACCAGAAGTTCTGTTTTAATAAAATATAAAGGTCAAAATATTTTAATCGACACTGGTGCTGATTTTAGATATCAAGCTCTAAAAAATAATATAAAAGAAATAGATTTTGTTTTATTTACTCATTCTCATGCTGATCATACTCATGGAATAGATGACCTTAGAATATTTAGTTATATGAAAGGTGAAAAAATTAATTGTTATGCAAACCATTATACAATTAGAGATCTTAAAAAGAATTTTTCATATATTTTTGATTCAAATAATAATGCCCCTAGGCCTAGACTAAGTTTGATTGAGGTTGAAAAACAATTTAGTCAAAATGAAGTTGAAATTATTCCACTTCCTATTAAGCATAAAGATTGGGATATTTTTGGGTATAGGATTGATAATTTTGCTTATATTACTGATTGTAGTTCAATACCTGAAAGTACATTTAGCAAATTATCAAATCTTGATGTTCTTATTTTGGATTCTCTTAGATTTTCAAGTCATGATGCTCATTTATCGGTTAATGAGGCTATTGAAATTTCAGAGAGAATAAATCCAAATAAAACTTTTTTAACACACATGAGTTCAGAATTAAAATATGATGACTTGAAATCTTTTTTACCAGATAACATTTCACCAGGATTTGATGGAATGCAGATTAAAATATAGGATATTATTTATAATGCATCAATTAAGATCAAAATTATTTAATAAAAATAAAGCAAAATCCTTACTAGTTGTTTTAGACGGTGTTGGTGGAATTCCAAGAAATAATAAAACAGAGTTACAGGTTGCAAAAACTAAAAATTTAAATAAATTGGTCAAACTGTCTGAAACCGGATGTCATATTCCTATAAAACCTGGATTAACACCTGGTAGTGGCTCCGCTCATTTAGCCTTATTTGGATATGATCCCATGGACTTTGATATTGGTAGAGGAGTTTTAGAAGCTTTAGGATTAGATATAAAAATTACAAAAAAAGATATTGCAATTAGAGGGAACTTTGCCACTATTCAAAAAAATGGAGCTCGAAAAATTATCACTGACAGAAGAGCGGGTAGAATAAGTACAGTTGAGAATAATAGAATTGTAACTAAACTATCTAAAAAAATTAAATCTGTTGATTCAGTCAAAATTTCATTTAAATCTGGCCTTGATCATAGATTTGTATGTAAACTTTCGTTTCCAAAAAATATAAATCAATTGCAATGTATGATAAAAGAAACTGATCCGCAAATTGATGGAGAACAACCTTTTGAACCTGATAATTTAAATAAGGAATCTGCTAAAGTTTCTAAAATTTTAAAAAAATTACTAATTTTAATTACAAAAATTTTAGAAGATGAAAAACAAGCAAATTTTGTTCTGTTGCGAGGTTTTTCTACATATCCTAATATTCCAACCTTTAAGGAACTTTATAGTATAAAATCAGCTTCTCTTACTACTTATCCAATGTATAAGGGGATTTCTAAACTCGTAGGTATGGAATCGCTTAATTTAGATTCTAATAATTTATTAGGTCAAATTAAAGCTTTGCAAAAAAACTATGATAACTATGACTTTTTTTATTTACATATTAAAAAAACAGATAGTTATGGTGAAGATGGAAATTTTAATAAAAAAGTTAAAGTTATCGAAGATTTTGATAAATATATACCGTCCATTTTAAAAATGAATTTTGATACCATTACAATAACTGGTGACCACAGCACACCATCTATGATGAAATCTCATAGTTGGCATCCTGTTCCTACTCTTATTTATTCAAAGAATGCTTTTTCTAATCTATCCAAAAGTTTTGATGAGGTTGAATGCCTTAAAGGTAATATGCAAATTTTTGAAGCAAAAAATTTACTCACATATATTTTTGCTCATTCAAACTGTTTGGGTAAATTTGGCGCTTAGCCGAAGTGGCGGAATTGGTAGACGCGCCATCTTGAGGGGGTGGTG
>CEPA01037607.1_pt1 | contig 43897 bp, 34 predicted proteins | sample 356241 | NCBI WGS metagenome assembly CEPA01 (sample SAMEA2620542, study PRJEB7988) | marine metagenome | biome: marine biome (ENVO:00000447); feature: surface water layer (ENVO:00002042); material: "saline water (ENVO:00002010), including plankton (ENVO:xxxxxxxx)" | depth 5 m
TCAAGAAGTCATCCAATGCACATATTGAAGTGCGTCATGCCTTTACGTCACACAATGGTAACGGACACTCTCGGTAGACCTCTCCGTGACCTTAGGATATCTCTAACCGATAGGTGCAACATGCGTTGCAGATATTGCATGCCGAGAGAGCACTTTGACAATCATGAATTTTTGAGTCGCAATGAAATTCTTTCTTATGAAGAACTTGCCATGGTTGTAGAATCTCTCGTGCCGCTAGGATTAGAAAAAATAAGATTGACCGGTGGTGAGCCTCTACTCAGGCGAGACGTGTGCTCATTTATAGAAATGTTACCAAAAGACCTGGATTTGGCTATGACTACAAACGGAATACTACTGGAGAAATTTGCTGAAAGGTTAGCTGCTTCGGGTTTGAAAAGGGTGACTGTTTCATTAGATGCCTTGGATATTGAGACGTTTCAAGCGATGGGAGATACAAGTGAAAAGCCAGAGACTGTATTGCGTGGAATTGAGGCTGCAAGAATGGCGGGATTGAAAGTGAAAGTTAACACTGTAATTAGAGCAGGATACAATGAACACTCAGTCCAGAAGATTGCTGAGAGGTTTTTGGGGACTGATGTCGTTGTTAGGTACATCGAATTTATGGATGTCGGTGAAACAAATTCCTGGAATACAGGAGAGGTAATCACGGGTGAAATGATGCGATCTATGTTGGATGACCTCATGCCTCTAAAAGAAAATCATGTTGGAGAAGTGGCTAATAGATATCAGCGAGGTGGTCAAGAAATAGGATTTATTGAAAGTGTTTCTAAACCATTTTGTGGAGATTGTAATCGAGCAAGAATCAGTGCCGATGGATCCCTATACACATGTCTATTTGCAAATAGGGGTAATGATTTGAAATCATTACTCAGGATGGATGCTACTAAAGAACAAATCGCATGTGCGGTAAGGGATATTTGGGGCAAGAGGGACGATGCCTATTCCCAAAACCGTGGAGAAATTGTTGACCGAAAAATCGAGATGTCATTTATTGGCGGTTAATTTGAAACAGGTAATTTAATCGTTGCTAAAATTGTATTGCTTCCTTTGTCAACCAATTGGAAAATGTGGTCACCGTTATTACACTGAATTAATTCGCAATTAATGACAAAGTAGTCTCCTTTTGTAACCGACCAACCAGCATCCCTATCGTGGAATGATATGTTTGATCCTACTGTCCCATACACCTCTGAATCATCGACAAAACCATAATGCTCCTTCAGACTTTGTCCGGTTTGATTGACGATTGACCATTCTACTTTTGAGGGGTCTAGGGATTGGTCTATGCTTGTAATGGATACGACATGATATCCGTTTGAAAGAGCCCTTACCGATATTGAAGCCTTTGGATCTGCCTTCTCTACATTATCTAAAGTGGTTGACATCATAATGAAAACCATGCTAGTAAGTAACACAGTTATCGCTAGCAATAGGACAGTTGCAATAACTGGGCTGACCGCCTCGTCATCTCTGTCCATGATATCCCCTAACATCCAAATCACTTGAATCAACCGCTTATTTTGGTGTGATTACAGGTATTTTATTGATTATTCCAGCAATCTAGATTACCCAAAACATCTTCCTACAGGTTACTGCTCTCCATATAATGCCCTTTGTTAGAGGATTGAACATCATATTCAAAATCCAATCTGGAAGTCTAAAAATTAGGCTTCCAATCTTGAAGGAACGCTTCGAATTAGCCATAACCTTACCCATCTGCTTCTTCCAAATTTTCTCATATTCCTCTAGAGGAAGTCCGGACTTTATGTGCTCTGCAATTACTTGTCCAGCGATTCGCCCTCCAATCATTGCAATTGTAATTCCTGCTCCGTTTGATGGCAAGACCATACCAGCTGCATCTCCTACCAATACATAATTTCCTTTTACGAATTTCTTCAATGTGCCAGACATAGGTAGGGAACCTGCTCCATTGAATGTAATCTCTCCGTTATATTTAGACACGAACTTGTCTGTGTAATCGTTGAGACTACGTCCTTTTGCGAATGACTTCTGAATACCCAATCCGATATTTGCACCGCTAGATTTTGGGAACATCCAAGCATAGCCGCCTGGTGCCATCGAGCCGAAATGCAGTTCCACCGCTTCACCAAAATCGCCTTCCATTAGCACGAATTTAACAGGAATTTTTGTTGATTTTTCGTTCCAGTATTCTCTTCTGATTACTCCATTATGGCCACCTGCGTCGACAATTACTTTGGCAGTGTGAATATCGCCGTTCCTCAAAATGACTGAGTTTTCTTCAACTCTTTCTACCCTTGAGTCGACTAAAAAATCAGCTCCGGCTTCTTTTGCCAAGTCAACCAAGTATTCATCATGGGCAACACGGTTTAGAACATATCCATCGAAATCAAATTTTAGGGGTTTGCCCGATGGAGGCACTAAATGCATCTTTTTGGAATGTCTCGAGATGGCTTCGTCAGGGGTTTGGAATAAATCGTCCATATCTGGTACGTCTGGACAAAGTCTGCGCATCTCTTCGTTACTAGGGACTAATTCTCCGCATTGTAGAGGTGATCCAATCGGGTCTCTTCGATCGATTACAAGAACGTCGATTCCACCTTCAGCAGCGTATCTAGCTACTGTACTACCAGCAGGCCCGCCACCAATAACGATTACATCCCTGTCGAAAGATTGAGACATACCATAACCTCACTTGTGACGATTTCTCACGATGTTCACAAGATGTTTAAGCAATTGCTTTGCATCACAATCTGGAAAGAAATCAAGATTTTCAATAGCCCTTTCAAGGTGGTTTTGAATAAGTATCTCAGTGTAGTTCAAACTATCTCCAAATTTTAGAAGAGCAATTAATTCGTCAAAAAGCGAATCTTCGAAATTGTGGAGAATTTCTGCAAATCTTGTGCGCTGGTCTCCGTGTAATATCGTGAGAGCATGGATAATAGGAAGGGTCATTTTTCCCTCGTAAATATCAGAACCTCTCGGTTTACCCATTCTTTCATCGCCTTGGATATCCAATAAATCGTCAACAAGTTGGAATGCAATTCCTATCTGCATTCCAAATTGGAATAGTTTCTCGCAACTCTCCATACCTGCTTTTGCGATTAAGCCTGCTCCTTTGCAACCTGCTGCGAAGGGGCCGGCTGTTTTCCCACTAACAATTTCGAGGTAATCCTCTGGCGAGGTTGCTAAATCGAGAATGTGATCGATTTGTGTAAATTCGGCGCTTGCTAGTTTTGAGCAATAGTGCGCCATGACATCTACAACTTCCTTTTCATATTGACCTCCTAATCCAAAGCCTTGAGAGAATAGCCAATCTCCAGCAATAATTGCCTTTGCTTGTCCGTGTTTTGAATGGATTGTTTCATGGCCTCTCCTTGTCGAGGATTCGTCATTGATATCATCATGAACCAAACTAGCGGTATGAATAAATTCATTGGACATTGCGAACGGGATTATTTCATCAATATCTTGGCCGCCGGCTAATTCGTATGCAAGAATAACCATTGTAGGACGTATTCGCTTTCCACCCGCCAGGACAACCTGCCCAGAAACTTCAGCAACCTCCCCAAATGTAGAGGACTGCTCGAGAATAATGGCTTCAAGATTGGCATTAATCAAATCCCGAATTGATTCTATCTTATCCAGCGCTTCATTGTCCTCCATAGTCCTACCCACAAGGGTCGCCTTCTTAACGAGTGGCTGACGCCCATAGGGTGCTGGCAATGCCAGCCGAGGTATCTGCATGGGTGAAGAAAATCGTTTTGAGTTACTCCTTAGCCCTGAAATTGGGGATGGAGTCAACACTCATTCGCAAAAATTCATCAAGAGTTCACCCGATAATCTTGAGTTAATTGTGAAACACGTTCCTCACACTGAGACTGCAGTAGAATTGCTGTTAGATGGGCATGGCGACATTGTACCTGTTTCAGGGGAATGGTGGTATAACAACAGAATTCGTGAATTATCGCCTGCGCTTGTTTTACCTAGAAGAGAACCTAATAGAGTTCTGGTTGGGAATGATAAACCCGAATATATTCCTAAGAATGGAATAATCGTCGCTGATTGTGAAATTATAAGGCGTCAAATGCTACGCAGTCGTAATGACATACAGGTCAAATTAGTTGACCAATATCCAGATGCTCCAAACGACATTTTTGAAAGGGTAAAATGGCTAGAGATCTTGAGGGAGAAAGGGCAAATTGATGGTTTTACAACCACTAGAACACTACACTCCTCTCTAGAATCTAAACCTCGTAGACACACCCTTGGCATGCAAAGACAAGATGACGTTAGGTCAAGGTTTATTCCTAAACCACTTGAGGGGTATACAATATTGCTTACAAGAAAAGATTTTCCCGCCTCAAGATTTTCAAAAGTCATAGACGCTGGTGCTGCACTTGCTCTGAGATTAGAGGTTACAGTCCTAGACTCTATAGAAAAAAGAATGCGAAACAAAATAGGCTTGATAATCGAGCAGAGAAAGGTGAGATCTATTCTCCAAGACGTGGGGAACAGAGGGAAATCACTCGGTTCTGAAAAACCCTTGAAGGAATGGAAAACCTTCTCGGGTGCAGACAGCCATCAAGGGCCCAAGGATTCAGACTCAAGGATTGATGTAATTCTTGAAACAATCAATATTGAAGGGACTGTAACTACCAGCGTAGAAAGGATTTTTCCTGTGGAGGAAAGCCATTCTGGAATACAAAACTTAGTAGTCAATTGGCAACAACTATTGAAAATTGCCAGAGAAAAACCCGAAGAGGAAAAGCGCGGAAGAATGAAACAACTAATGGACGATTACATCGATGATTTGGTAGAAGGCGGGAGGATTTCCGAGGGCAGGATATACTCCCCGATGTTTGATGAATCTGATCATGACTAACTCAAAGAGATTCGTCTCCAGAAAGCTCTCTAATCTTAGCCCGCTGATTTTCTATGTTTTCCGGGTCTCTGTTGTCTCCTGCTAAGATTAAATCGTATCCGTTGTTGTTAAGTTCCCTATGGAGCTCAATCATTTCTACAGGGGCGTTTGCATCTACAACATCAGCGATAGATTCGTCAACTTCCCTCGCATAAGACTCCCATGATCCTGATAACTTAAGCAAATCTTTCGTCATTCTTTCTATTATATCTACAGCAGAGGGTGGCCTAGCAAGAGCCCCTTGAATCCTTTGTACTGCATCAAGATGTAATGCCCTTAATTCTCCCAAACGTGTAGCAGATCCTATTATCTGTGTAACCATAAGTTCCCTATCACCTGATTTGACCAACCTTTTTCTAGCCTTTTCAAGCTCTTTCTTAATTTCAGTAGAGCCTGCAATTATAGCGTCTTGGATGCTAGCAACTTCATTCAGAATACTCTGTATGGATTCTACCCTATCTGTCATTTCCTCTTCAAGACGGACCTCTTCTCTTCGTAAGTCCTGCCTTACCGAATTAATTATTCCAGATGCTAATGCTGTTGCCTCTTTCAATGAGGTTTTAGCAGCCCTTTCATAACGCCCCATGCTTCGGCCTCATGTATTCTTAGTTGTGAAACCGTTTGAAGATGTTGCTTTTCACATCATAAAAATGGACATCTTCACGGTACAAATTAACCGTCATAATGCGGCTTTTAGATACCTTTGTGAGGTGTAACCTCAAATATGGAGAGGAGCGGAGAGGATATCAGAGGTATTCCAATGGAAGACAAGCAAGCCTTGCTTTCTGAACTCCATCAGGCAAGACTAGACCGCCTGAAAGAGATTTGTGCTCAGCACGGAATTTCCAAAAATGGTTCTGTCGAAGTGCTACGTGCTAAGTTAATAGCCGAACTTGTTCTTGATGAGTGGGACCTTTCTCCTGATGGGATTCCTCAAATTTTAAACAATGACTTAGGAGAAGTACTCGCTGTCTTTGGAGTTAAAAAATCGGGTTCTATAAGAGAGAGGCGCCAGAGATTATTCCTGCACCTAAACCATGATGCAAAGCAATTGACTCCAGAAAAATTAGACAACCTCTCAAGGGACCAATTACATGATTTATGTTCCAAACTTGACCTCCCCCGTTCGGGAACAAAGCAGGCACTTTTGATGAGAGTAGCCGGAGTGTTGACATCGCAGATGGGTGCTTGGGGCGTAATCAAAAAGAGCTTACGAAGACCAAGAGGAGCCCCTAAACTAATCCAAATTCCATATCCTTCTGAAGATGACGTGGTAAATGTAAAGATTGTTCCAACTGCTATCTCAGTGCCTGAACCGATTGATGTTGTTGAAAAGCCTGAAATTACAATCATCGAAGAAACTATTGAACCTGTTATCGAAATTATTGATGAACCTAGCGAAGTAGAGACTGCGGTAGATTTTAGTGAACCTGAGCAGGAGATTACGACAATAAAAACAACTGCTAATGTCATGGAAATAGAGGGTAGGACAGCAGAGATAGATGCACTTTGCAGGGATTTCTTGATAGTAGGATCTGTTGAGGATAGTGATGATGTTAATGCCTTTGTAGCGAGTCTAGAAAGTTACGGATTTGAATTGAATGACCCAAATTCTGTAAATTTCGTAAAGTCAAGATTAGTTTACTTAGATTCGATGGCCAAAGAGGAAAAAGATGCAATGCATTCAATGCCAAATTCTTGGAGGGAAAGAGAAGCATTGAGACTATTCGAAGACTCTAGGAGCATTTTGAGAGAGTCATTGCCGGAGATAATCGCGGAAAATGATGGTGAAATGGTGAAGGCCAGAATGGCATTTGAAGATAAAGCAAGAGACTTGAAACTTGATTTGAGGTTACCCTCTATTTCTGGAAGAGTGCATGCTTTGTTTGACTTGCAAGTTTCACTCGATCAGGAAATTGCAGCATCAAATCCAAAGAATGCTCGGCGTACACGAGTCATAAGAATATTACAACATGGATCTATACATCTATCTACTAATGACAGAAGAACATTAGATAGATTAGAGCGAAACATTGCTGGGTTTGAACAACTCGTAGAAACAATTCTCGAAAAGTCTGGTAGTGTCTATGGTGAAACTCAACAAACACTGGTTATCAGATTTTTAGAAAAGAAGGGCTATGCAGTCAATAATGCAGAAATTAGACCAAGAGTCATCGCTGCGGCTGGAGTTATTGGTGCAGAATTGGGACATATTTCCCCTAGTGATATACCTCGTCTAGCCCCGGGAATTAAGGTAAGTGACACCGAAGTTGATTCCATAATTACTGACCTGAAAAGACTCGCCCAGCAATTCAGGACAACGGATGAGGAAGATAAGGATGAAGAGATTGAACTCGCTGAATCTGTTGCAGACGCAGCAGAAAGAGTAAATTCAATTCGTAAAAGAATTGATGGGGTGGATGACCTTCTTGCAAGACTAAAATTGTCTCACGACTAACGAGAGGCATAGAAGCCTTGAATGACTTTAGTAACGGTTTCAATATCTCGAATATCTCTATTGAGCAAATCACCTAAGATTTGCTCTCTTTGTCTAACATGCTGTTCAAACTGGGCAGGGGTAATGCCCGCTGCTGTACAGATTGTTTCTCTCATTTTCGAAGGAATTCCTGTCTCTTCAATTTGGTCTGTGGCCGCATTGTATTTCCATATGGCGTTAAGCCTAGGCTTGTCACCCTCCATACCTGCTACTTCAGCGACTTCGGTAATTTTCCGAGCTGTTTTACCATCGACATAAAGCCTGGCCTGAATTATAATCAAATCAAGGCCCGTCAACATTATTGGTGGTACATTCATTGGGGGATTAATCATTCTTGTAATGGTCTCCATTGCTGTGTTTGCGTGCAGAGAACCAAACGAGCCATCGTGCCCTGTGTTCATTGCTGTAAGTAGGGTTGCAGCCTCACTGGACCGAACTTCTCCCACAATTATTCTATCAGGTCTCATGCGAAGACTTGACTTCAAGCAGTCGTTCATGTCTACCTCAGGGGTTCCATCAGGCCTCTCACGTCGAGTTTCCATCCGTAGCCAGTGGTCGTGGTACACTTGTAATTCTGCAGTATCTTCTACAGTAAGCAGCCTCTTGTGCCATGGAATATACATACCCAGGCAGTTCAGTGTGGTTGTTTTACCTGAGCCAGTACCACCTGCTATAACGAAATTTGCTGGTCGACTATCTAGACCCTCAATCCAAACCCACATCATTGCAGCGAGTCTGAGGTTTACTGTTCCAAATTTAATCAAATCAATCATAGTTAGGGGATCTTCCCTGAACTTTCGTATGGTAAGCGTAGGTCCGTCAGGCGAAACGGGAGGTATTGTTCCATTTACACGACTACCATCTGGTAAACGGCCATCGAAGATTGGTACCATACCTGGTCCATCACCAAGGGGAACTGAGGTAAAGGCTGCAATGTTTTTTGCAATTTCAAGACCCTGTTGGTCGTCAACCCACACATTTGTGCGGCACATACCGTGATTTCTGTGTGCAACCTTTACGCATTGCGCTCCACCATTATACATCACTTCTTCCAAATTATCGTCCTCTAATAATACTGCAAGATTACCGTATGGATTTGGTTCAACTCCTCCATCTACGTGATACATCGGTGAGGGATGATTCGATTCCATGTAGACTGTTACCCTTCCATACTGTTCCAATATTTTCTCCATACTCTAACCTCCAATAACTAAAATCCCAACATGATAAATTGTCATAGATACCGCCATCCAAAGCGGAGCCCACCATAGAGCCGAACGCATCCTACCAAGCATTCTACCGCTTACCGAAATGGCTACTAAGGAAGCTGCTCCAAAGAATAAAGTGAATGATGAGTTAAATGAATCTAACTGGAATCCTTGATTACGGGGTGCAAAAAGCCCGACAATAAATGCGATGAGGAACGGTAATCCAACGCAAACAAACATGATTATCAAAATCGAACGCCCCATCAAATCCGACTCTCTTCGATTCATCAAATCATTTAGCCTCTCATAATCACGGGACATATCTGCGAGAATGTTTTGCAGAGGAGCATCTTGTTCTATAGCGGTAGACATCAAATGCATGACCCTCTGTACTTGTGAAGAACGTGATTTGGTTGCAAAATTTGCAAGAGCGGAATCAAAGGATGATGCATGGCTTTCTGCCAAAGTTTCTCTGAGCAGCTTACCTAGCGTCCCATTGTTACGGTCAGCCTCAGCCATCATGGCTTGCTGCAAACCTAAACCTGCACCAAGTGAGTCTGAAAGTGCTTCCAACATCGCGGGAAGATCGTTTTCGATGCCTCGACGCCTATTTCTTTCAAGAATAGGCGGTATTCCACCAATTGCGCAAGCGACCCCAAGTGTGATCAAGAATAACAGCAGAGGTTCATTTCTAAACATTTCAAGAATTGAGAATAACATTAATCACAACCCCGGATCTTTAGTGTGAGCTTTCAACCCTATCATTGCCATTCCTAGCAAAGTCAGAAGTAATCCAGCATTTACAATGCTCATAATCATACCCTGATTCATTGGACCAAACAGTTCTTCCGCATCCTCCATCAATTGTGGCGCAATACCGAGTATCGAAAGTATGATTGGTCCTATCATACCTATTGAAAGAAGGGTTTCAGGGACTCCTCCGAGTTCCTCGATGTACTCCTTAACGCTCTCAGTCCTTGATTCTTCCATCCTCTCTCCTTGTTTTCTTAATGTCTCGATGATGTCAGTATTTTGAGTCACGTTATTGATCATAGTATTTATTACGCGTTTGTAGCCATCTGTTTCCGCTTTTTTTAGTAGCGCTCTTAGCTCTTTTTCTAGTGGTCGACCTTTGTTTATATTATCCATGAGATTTGCAAAATCCTTGGAAATTATACCGTACCCACCCTGTGATATCGAGTGTATTGCAGCCTCTAAACCAACACCTGAACCCATCAAAACGTCTAACGTCCTGATGACGTATAGAACCTCTCTGGACTCGTCTAGTGAACGCATTACCTCACCTCACCTGATATCTTCAATTAATTCAAATGTGTATATTTTTTCAGATCCATCATAGTCGATTTTTCCAAATACACACTTCACATCTCTTTCTTCAAATGGGTCATGAATGTAAGGCTGACCAGTTCTGAACATTTTTAGAATCTTCTTGTAATCTTCAAAATCCATTTCTCCTCTTACCGTATAAATAGCAGATTCGGCGCCCTCGTCAACTAAGTCATCACCCTCTCCACCGTGGGTAACTGTACGAGTAATTCTTCTTGAGATTGAGACGCTTATGTCCGCATTTGGTAGTCTAAGCCAGTCTGAACTTGAAGTACCACTTGCTGGACGAATAAAGAAATCTGTACCTGCCATTACATCACCTGTAAACATACGAGAACGCGAATGGAACTTGAACCTGTTGGAGTTTAAATTTAGTTTGTAATCTTAAACCAACCAAATCTTGGCTCATGAACCGTACCATCTTCAGTTAACTCATCGAGGCATAATTCCGAAGCATCTCTGTCGTGACCACGAGCAGCTGCATTAGACAGCAGAGTATCAAAGTCAACCCCCTCGCCTTGGTCGAGCCTAGAGATCAAGTCTAGCAGAACTTGCTTTAGGTCTACCCCCTCGACCGTATCAGAGTCTGTGCTATCGTCTTCTCCACCGCCAATCGATAGATTAGATTGCGATGACACATTGGTTTTTGTTGTAAATGAAGGAACCTTATCTTCAGCGATGTCGAGGGCATTCATAATATTCAATCTGTACGGTTCAGTATCAATTTCTCCATAGTGTTCGCTGGCGAGAAGGATTCCCTCTTGCATGTTTTGTGGTATGTTTGCAGCTTCTAGTGCAGTAATGCTTTTTTCTAGTGAGATTGATTTCTCCAGTAAGTCCATCCTTTCCAGCATACCTTCTGATGCTCTTACAAGCCAATTTCTGTAATCTTCTCGCGTAATAATTGCAGCCTCCTCTGGTCTCAGACTTGTATATACTGCACCTTCCTCATTTTGGAAATATCTCGCCTTTGCTGTCATTAGTAGCATAATTGATTCTCCGTCCTCGACTCTTGAGGACAATTGAATTGTTAACTCTCTCATCGATTCGGGAGCATAATCTCCAACCGAGAAAAAGTGTAGTCCCGATGGATCTCTGAGTTGCCCTTGCCATAGAGTCGAGCCATTGGATGTCTCCCTTGGGTCTAATCTCTCTAACATACCAGCTACTATTACACGATTCACCTTTGCCCCTAACTTGGTAATAATGAACATAGGATCGAACTCACCCGAGCCCTGCTGACTTAGAGTTGAGTCACTAAATTCGGATGCTAGCATGTGCCATGCTGGCTGCCTCCTTATTCTCCTTGCTGGTTGCAATCACTCCACCCCCCACTTATTTCTCAATTCTGAAGCAGCTAGTACAGAGTCGATTTCTGTGACTTCGACATTGTCTGAAAGTAGCATTGCACCTTGATCATCCACCATCGTCCTTCCGCTGGCGGAAATTTCTTTCCCAAGCAAACGTTCTCTAATTTCTTGTACGAGTTGCATGGACCCATTTTCAGTAACCTTTGATGAGATTTCCTCCATTGTCATTCCCAAAAGTGATTCAGTTGCTATTTTGTTAACAATCAAGGAAATAGTTGAACTGCCATTATCCATCACCATTCGTAACCTCAAATCATTGACTCCATCATAGTCAACACAAGTCGCTAGAGAGCACTTACCATCTCGTAAAACCCTGCGACATTCTGTACACCTAGAAATAATTCCTGAGTCTTCCCTAATAGATACAATATGTCCTTTTGTGGTAATCCCAACTCTACTTGCCCCGGTTGTTAACTCATCTAAATCGACTTCGACAAGATTGTTTGCCAGGTCTATTTCTTCGCCCCAAGGTGCTGCTGCTAAAACCTCTACCTGCGAATTATTATCTACGGTAATATCTGGAATACCTTGCCAAGCTCTGACTCTTGTGCCTTTGAGACGAACAACGACTGGAGTTGATTCAAAATCAAACGGTGGTTCCTCCCAAATTGAACAACGACACTTTCCTGTTGGGTCGGCAACATCGCCTGACCACACACTCTTTGATTCGCCGTCTTTGGTTTGAAAATCTCGTTTGATCATTTTCTGTATCTCAACTATGATTTCTACATCTCTTGAACCATCTCTTAAATCCTCAATTTTACTTACGGAACGAGCTACTAAGTCTTCAGCAGAGGCGAAATTAGAATCGTGAAATATTTCTATTTTCGAAGAAGAGCCGATATTGATTTCTGGTGTGTCCCGAAACACTTTGATCTGTGCATTCTCAATTTTTAGCAATGAGCCGATTTCATGCTCAAATGATTCCCACGAGAGAAAGCCAATAGCACCGGTATCATCTGCTATTCTGCCCCTTACTACATCGATTGAACCTGATCCATCTCTTCTGTGAATCACGTCATTCCTGCTCGCAAGCAATCGTCCAACAACTGTAACATTACCCTCGGAGTTTATTTTGCCTATTTCAACTGGCTCACCCGGTGTTGATACTGTTCTAACACCTTCTCTAAGTACTACCACTCTACTGGCTTGGTTTACGTTTATACTCATTCTACCCTGATATTCGTTTACTGAAACACCCTCAAACCTAACTACTGCTCCTGGTGAGATATTGGGATTATTACCCCAGTCTTTGTATTCCCAACGAGTCCTGTCGCTTCCTTCTGACCATGGTTGGTCTTCAATCAAACCAAAGGGGACGATTTTTTCTTCGCCTCTTACCATTGTTGTTCTCGGGTTGTGAGAGATAATCTCTACTTCAATCTCAACGTTTCTATCATCACCCGACAAATCAGATAACTTTTCTACTTTCTTTATGGGTAGTGATTGCCTTTGTGTTCCCCCAACTTGTTGATTATTTTGACCAGGAGTTCCAGTATCTGTTTGGAACCTTCTAAGTACAGATCTCATTGCATCCTCGGGTGGTATAAGGAAATCCTTCTCGTACCTTGCAAAGGCTTCAGCGACTTTTTCTGGATCTGCTCCCGGTACTTGTTTAATCACTTCTGAGACGTGAGCTTGGTAGTCAGACATATTTCACACCTCGACGGTCCTTTTCAATTTCTGGCCCGTCGTAGGACGGGTGTTCGGGCTTTAGTGCTGGTTGGTTGAGTTCTTTGGACACTCCCTTTCACCTCCGTGGAGTTTGATATCCAGTGGAGGCGGTTCTTGAAGATGTCTGCCAGAGTATGCACTTAATGAAAGTGAATTATTCAAGCGGGATTTATCCTCAAGCCGTCCAATAGTAGGACATCTGGGACATGCATCGATCCGGTACTGTATGAACCCTTCCGTTTTGTTTCGGTCCCCAAAACCACTCTCCCAGATAATGCCTTAGCCATATTTCCTGAAAATCCTGCTTGCGAGAGTGCACCAACAATTTCTCCACCTTCAACACGCAAAATGGTTGAGGTCGTCACTGAAAAATCACCGCTTGTGGGGTTTGCTGTATGAGCTCCCATGACACTGTGGACCACGTACCCTTCATCCATTTCCTCGACTAATCTATCACGGGAGTAAGTGTTTGATTTAGAGGATAAAATCAAATCGCTACAGCCACAAATTGGAGGAGAGGTATGACCACCTCTGGATGCAGAACCTGTACTTTCTGCTGACTCTGTTTTACCTTCATAAACAAGTTTCGCTGCGTCCCTCGTAGACCATAATTCGCCTTTTAGCCTTCCAGATTCGATGATAGTTTGTGTTCTACTTGGAACGCCTTCATCATCTCTAGAACCAGAGGATAAACCACCCTCCAATAATCCATTATCGATTAGAGTAAGATGGTTAGCCATTACTTGTTCATTCATTTTACCAGACCAGAAAGATTCGCCTCTAGCCAATCTTTCACCCTTTATAGCCGAAGGAATGACGACAGAAAATAACGGAGAAAAACCACCCGATGTCATTAAAACTGGGCAATCCTCAGTCTTACCTCCTGCGATCTTATTCCTTGTAATTTGTGACCAGTGTACGGCTCTGTCAACACTGGAGGTCAAGTCTGACAAGATTTTTCTGGAGGATTCTCCCTCGTATGATGAGGTCAATTGGTCATCTTCATCAATCGAAACATGAATACCAATTCCATGAGTTGTGTGAACACCTCCGTCCTCGATTCCTGAACTGGTCAAAATAACTCCTGCACCTGCACCAACACCTATTCCACCACCTACTGCAACTGCCCTCGAATCTAATTCAGATACCCTTGTAAGCACTTGGTCACCTTGTTCCAGCAAATCTTCTGGACTCATATCAAGAATTGCTTTATCCATCATGCCTCCAACTTTATCACACGACATGTTTCCAGGAAGTTCGAAGCCTTCTATGGAAGGTGATTTTTTCGCAATACTGATCGCTTGTTGTATGGCATCATTTGCTGCAGAAGGGTCTACTAAATGTGCAAAACCGTATCTACCATCCTCAACTATTCTGATTCCAAATCCGCCCTCGCCACCACCAGATGCCATTGATATTTTTCCAGCCTCAATATCCAAAGAATGTCCATAACCTTGCGATGCAAAAATCTCCCATTGTTTGATTCCTGCGCCTTCACAGGCATTTCCAATTAATTGTGCAGAATCCATTAGTCGTTCTACCGCATCATCAGGTATCATTTCATCCCACCAAGGCTTCTTTTATTCTCATCAGTGGACCGCCATCACCTACAGGAACAGTTTGTCCTTTGCCACAGAAACCCGGTGCTCCAAGGTATGCATCTTTGGTAAGACCGTCGACATTTTTCAGTATCTCAAGGGTCATACCTGAAACACTAACGTCTTTTACCGGCCTTGATAGAGATCCATTCTCAATAATCCATGCTTCCTGAGCTGCGAATTGGAACGAGCCACGACCTGTATCTACTTGACCACCTCTACTACCACAAGCATAAACACCAAACTCGATATCTTCAATCAGTTCATCCAAATCATTGTGATTTCCACCCTGTATAACAGTGTTTGACATTCGAACTAGCGGATGATGTAGTCCGTCCTGTGCTCTTGCCCCTCCGTTTGGGTCTAATCCGTACCTGTGAGCGGTTTCTCTGTGATTCAGATACTCCGTAAGAACTCCGTTAACAATCAAATTTTTTGGACGAGTATCTACTCCTTCATCATCAACAGGGTAGCATCCGTAGCCTCCTCGCATTGTAGGATCGTCTACTACCGTGCAAATCTCTGAACCTATTTGTTGACCAAGTCTACCCTCTAAGCAGGAATCTCCGGCAGCAACTAAATCCGCTTCGCATGGATGCCCGAGAGCCTCATGAATGTATACGCCTGTCAAATCTCTGTCTGCTACAAGTGGCATTTTACCCGAGGGGGCTCTTTCTGCTTTGAGTAATCTGAGGGCAGATATCCTTGCTTTTCGCCCCATCTCACCTAAATCGCAAGATTCTATTACTTCTAATCCACCTTCTCCTCCGTGCCTCATTCTATAGGACACTACTTCACTTCCGTCCCTTGCTGTCACCATACCATTGATGAGGCTTCTTTGAAATGACCAAATTCGATTCATACCCTCAGTCGTCATTAATTCTGTATGTATGTGTTCGTCAGACCACCCTGTTGCCGTTGACACTATCTTATCGTCATCTTTTGCTTCATCATCAATTGCTAACATGCATTCAATACGGGTATCTAGATCTGTATCTCGAACGTCTTTGACACTACGCCAGTGGTTAACATCTTCGATTATTGGTACTTCTGCCAACCCAACGGAGTGTTGGGATGATGAGCGACGAGCGGCAACCGCCTTAGCAAGACGGAATGTCGGTGCAACTTGTTGCGAAATTGATGATACATCACTTGTAGAGTGAACTCCCCAGGCCCCATCTGCCAAAATCCGCATTGTGACTCCTATTTCTTGTCCTGGAATTGCTCTCTCCAACTTACCATCCCTCAGTGATGCAGAGTTCGTGGTCTGACTTACTAGCCTGATTTCTGCATAATCCGCACCAAGTTCAGAAGCATAATTTAGAGATTTGCTTATTTTATCTTCATCCAGTAATCTGCCGGTTGAAAACCTGGAATCAGCCTGTCTAGTAGTGACCACCATAAACTAGCGGGTGTGTGGGGGCTCTTTCAGATTTACGAGTTCTAGCGTAAATCTGCCATATGGATATGACCAATTGCAGCGTTTTCCGATTTTTCTCCTTCAATTCCTAATCTCTCGGAATCAAAAATGCTCAGATTCGGGCGATCATCAAGAATACGGAATCCCATTTTTTCTGCATGATAGCGATATTTACCTTCTAACTCATTACCCGATAAATCAACAATCCACGCAGTTTCATCACCCTTGCACAATCCTGCTCTTTTGAAACTGGTAGCAATGTGGTGAGTTCCTGAAATCAATCTAATAAATTCCCCATCCATTGAATTGGACCTCATCTTGTTCCTTGCTCTATTGCGAGTTAGTACTTGATGTGCAACCCAACCATGGATCTCACTGGCAAGACAGGTTCCACTAACTAGAGCCCAATGGTCTGATTGCCTATTCTCAATCCATGACATTACCAACTTACGAGGATCCTCACACGGAGAGCCAAGAGCGACTCTAAAACACGGAAATTGTTTCTGGGACACACTCTGGCCATAACGTCCTTATTTTCAATCCTGACGTTCACCCGGCAAAGGTTCATCATCATCTCTCCGTGTTTTATCTTGCTGACCAACAGCGATATTTCTCACGGAATCAATTATTCTCTCAACTAATATAGGGCCCCATCCGCGCTTTGATTTTAGCTTGTCCAAGTCAAAATTAGATAATGCTAGAAGATCAGCTGGGGTTCTAATACCCATTTCTGAGAGAGTTCTTGCTCTGTTTCTACCCACACCTCTTACCTGCACTAATTGTAGCAAATCCTCCTTGCAGCCGGCTCTAACTCTTGATCTCGTTAGGTCCAAAAGACCAACTAATTCTGATACATACCCGAGATGCTCGTCTGCGAAGATGTCATCTCTCAGTAAGATTTCTCGGGCAGCAAGAAGTAGCCATCCCATCAAATCCGTCCTTGAGTACACATCACCCGGAGTTACACCCAGTTCTTTTTCAATATCCCTAAGGTCTTTTTCTTCATACCATAGTTCCGTACACCAAGCACTTTTCACCATGCCCATTGCTCTCTCGTCTATCGGGCTTTCAATGAGTAACTCATCTTCCACGAGAGCACCTTTTTGCCTCAATCTGCTACCAAATTCTAATTCCTTTGATTTTGGCCAAAGTGAAATAAAATCGGGTGTAGAGGAAACAAGATGACACAAACTGAAACTAGTCACTGGCAGAGTTTTACGGACAATTCTTCTTACAGCCCGTCTTAATCCTTCCAATAGAATGTCTGCAGATAACGGGTCTATGTACAATTGAGAAACTCTATGACCCATCAAGGTCGCTTCGTATTCATTATCTAAAGCCTCATATTCAAATGAATTTAAACCCGTAACACCCATGCTAGAAGCTTTCTTAAATCCAAATGTTGCCTCAACCGGTTCAGTAGATTTTTTCTTTACTATGCTCACTCCTGATGCAGACTGCGCAGCGCTTACCCAAGAAGGAATTTCATCATTCCAAGACTCTTCTTGTTCACCAACATTTGTTCTTCGAATAAACCTTTTTTCGACCAACCATTTTAACATCGAATCAATATTTTCTTGTAGATATGAATTGGTTTGAGAATGACCCAAATAAGTACCTCTGAAGAAGTCTCCAATAGACCTCCTATTTGTCAAACCGCCTGTTGCGATGGAAGAGAGTAAATGGAAACGCATGGCTGGCTCAGCGGCTAATTTTGATGTGATGTCCTCGACGGGGCCGTGAATGTAGCGATCTGCAATTTCGTCAGCAACTTGACGAGGGTCTCCCCCTTTGCAAGCAAGCCATGCTTCACCAATTGGGTCATATCTAGGGCGACCTGCTCTGCCGAGCATTTGTCTAACCTCCATCACAGGTAGAAGTCTGCTCATACCATCATCATACCTTTTCAGATCTCTGACAAGGACTCTCCGGGCGGGTAAGTTAACTCCCGCCGCAAGTGTTGGTGTGGCAGTCAAACAACATAAAAGACGATTTTTGAAAGCATTTTCAATTTCAGTACGCTGACTGTGCATCAAGCCTGCGTGGTGAAATGCTACACCGCCTTTAACGCATTCCGCTAAAGTATCACCCATAACAGAGTTTGAATTTCTCGACAATTTGTTTGATAATTCCTTTAATGAATCTAACATTTCTGGATTATTCTTGGCAAGATGTTTCTGCATTCTTTGCCCTAACTTCTTTGCTTCCGCTTGTGCAGAGCGTCTGGAGGATACGAAAACGAGTAATTGACCACCGTTAGAATAGACATCGCTCAAAGCAGCCCACGCAACGTGACTTTTTGGCCCCTCAAGCGTCCTTGGAGGTCCAAGATTCTCAGTAGTAGATAATTCACTTTTCTGGATTGCACGCGGTTCTAAATCTAGTTCTGCAAGAGTAGCATACTCTAGACTGACAGGTCGCCATTTTGAAATTATTAATTCGCTATTTAGCCAGTCTGCCAAATCTTGTGAGTTGCCGACTGTTGCAGATAAAGTAATCAATTGGGCATCGGGCAGTATGTGCCTAATTCTTGCAAGGTTGATTTCCATGGTAGGTCCTCTTTGGCTGTCATTCAAGAGGTGGAATTCGTCAGCGACTACAACTGAAACTCTGCTCAAAACTTCAGGCTTGGATCTCATCAATGAATCTAATTTTTCACTTGTGCATACAAGTATGTCGCAGTCATCGATCTGCCTGGTTTCACTTGGCGCATCTCCGATTCCCAATCCGATTTTTAGATTCAGATAATCACCAATTTGCCTTAACTCACCTAACTTTTCGCTCGCTAGAGCTTTCAGAGGTACAATGTAAATCGCTCTTGAACCTTTATTCAAATTAAGCAATTGATTGACTATACCAATATATGCAACAAGACTTTTCCCACTCGCTGTAGGTATACAGAGCATGGTGTTTTTACCAGAAATAACTGATGGCACTGCTTTAGCTTGAGGCGGATGTAGTAACTTAATATCCCATTCTTGCTGCAAAAACTTTTGGAAATTCTCTGGCAAACCCAGACTAGATAACGCCCTATCTGGTTCACCCATGTACCAAAGGAGAGGTCAATAGTCCAAAAGGTAAACGATTGAACAGCCGGTATCCTCAAGACCTATCTAATGTGTGGGCGTAACATGAGTAGCGACGATGCTGCGGTTGACCAGCGACTTTCAGTCTTCGAAGATGAGCCAGATTTGAACGATTGGTTCGAAGTAATATGTGGCTCCCTAATGGCGGTTATCGGAATTTTTCAACTAATATCTCCCGGAAATCTCGTCGACCCTGATGTTATGCGATGGTTTGCAGCGGCGGTTACGGTGTCTGGATTGGTATGGGCAGCACATGGACTGAAAGATATGGTCATTAAAGAGATTAGGAAATCCATTGTCATATTAGAGATGGGTTCGAAGCAGGGTACGATAGACTACGGTCTGATTCGAGATGTAATTCTCAACCCAGATACATACACCGAGTTCTTGGTGAAAGAATATGAAAATGCCTATGCAGATGGCGTAATTACCGACAAAGAATTGGAGGAATTAAGTGCGATTCAAGCCGCCTTAGGCATAAGTGATGAGGACGCTGCAAAGATGGCAGTAGCGAGTGCTGTGAAATCGGCATTAGCAGATGGAAAAGTAACTGAAAAAGAGCGTGAAATGATTGAAAAGGCTGCTGAAGGCCTCTCTAAAACCAAGAAGAATAAGTTGACAAAGGCTCTCGACAATGGTGAAATTACAAAAGAAGTTGAGAAAATACTCCAAGGGCTAGAAGATTAAGTCCATTTGTTATCGTTAGCAAACTCGTGAAATATTTGCTTTGCTTTGTTCCGGCGATGGGCCTCAATTCCAATTCCTATTATCACCAAAGTTATTCCCGCAGTAACCCATAGATATTGCGAATCAAGAAGTGGGATAGAGGGCTGAACAGACTCGGTTGCGAACATCAGTGTGTGGTCAATTTCGCTATCGATTTGGATCCGAAATTCTAAATCGTCTTTAACACCGTCAAGCATAGTAATTGAAATGAGATTAGGGTACAGATTTTCTTGTAACAATCTCCATCTTCCCTCTGGCACATCAACAGGTTTTGTTCCCCAAGTTGGGTCTTGTATCAATCCTAGTTTCCCAGACTCAACCATCATGGTTTCGAAGTGTATCACATTTGACTTTGGTATATCTTCAACAACTAACAATGCTTCTAACATTAATAAATCCAACATCAGCGTTCTAGCTGCCAAAAGAATGAACGAACGTGAATGTGAATCCAGCAAATCATCTACGGGACTTGTCTTTGATTTTTGGGCAACCTTAGAAAATATCAATGATTCAAAATCTAATTCATAAAATTCTGGAATATGTAGTTGCCACCTTCCATCATCTAAAGGCCATGCAGAGTCTGTAACAAGTCGAACAGATAGGGTTTCCCCGTCCAATACACCGAAGGTTGAACCTATGTGTAAAGCTCTAGAAGACGCAGGAGCGTTTGGATGAGATGCATGCCAAATTTGGTTTAATCTACTATCAATTAATTCATCTAGACTTGATTCATCACTCGATTGAATTTCGCCGCTTATTGCCCACATAGGGGAGATAATTCCCCCTAAAACAAGTATCAGCACACCTGGAACAAACACACCGTATCTAACGTATTTTGAGGTTGTTTGACTACGTAATTCAATAACTAAACCAATTAACACTGCGAAACTTAGAATCAATACCATCGCACCGGATGTTCCGTCTATTTCTTCTGCACCAAGTTCATCACCTTTCATCCCATATCCTTGCCATTCCCATGAAGAGTAATCAAAGCCTTCGGGCGAGGTAGGACCTAGTCCCTCAAAGGCGATTAACCCGACCCATTTGTAAGGTTGGAATGAATTCAATTTACCTCCAATGCAAAAATCGTAATTTCCAGCTGGTAGGGCTCTCCACTTCCATGTCATCTTCGTCTCAGAATTCTCTATCTGGGTTTCCAATTCTGGAATCGGAGCCATTTTTTTATCCGGCATTATCAAATCGGGACGACCATGATTTTGCTCTATCTCTGATGGGACCTCCTCCCATTCTACGGTTATCTTCAAAATTTCATGATTGTCTACGAAAAAAGACCAACAATCCCAATCATCCCCAATTAATGCACCATGATTTACAGAATCTAATTCTGTTTCCCTAGGAGATGAGTATGACGATGGCTCGTCCACATCTCTGGAATCAATATCTTCAGACCAAATTATGTCCAACATCATATAGGATGAGCCTCGGAGATTCAACTGCCAATTCCCGGGCCTTTCAACTTCGAATTGAAGGAGTATTCGTATATCCTCTTGTGGCCATAGAAGTCGATCGCCGCCATGATTCAAAGGCTCATTGTTGACTCTATATGCACCCTGTATACCGTCTGTTGGATTGGAATCGCCTTCAAACTCAATAACAGTTGTTGACTGGGCAATTATGACTGTGACCTCCAAGTCAGGTCTCGAGATTCCAATGACGTCATCTTGATACCTGAGATCAATTTGAAGTTCACTAATCTTGTCTGGTATTAGCGCAATCTCACTCTGTTCTGGCTGCATCAAAAACTCAATGAACACTGTTTCAGGAGAAATGGGCGACGCAGAATTAATGGTATCTCCAACACTTGCTTCACCAGTATGATATTCAGTCAGAGAACAATCATCAATTTCGTTACAAGAAAACCAGAGTTCACCTCCACCCTCTTCAGAATCAACCGCTGCTGTCGCGCATGGTGTGAATGTCATAATAATAAGAAGGATGACAAGGACCCTCCGCATAATTGAGGGTCTAATGGATGCCCTAATCACTGTGCCGGATTTGCGGGCAAATCCTTCAAAACAGTCTTACATTCCCTACACATATACCTTCCACGACCTTTTTTTTGCCTAGGGTATTCCTTTCCGCAATCCTCACAAAACCACAACCAAGTGGCTTTCTCACGCCTCAAAACCTCGGTAAATTTCAATCCCATCTTTGACGATTTAACACTTGGCCACATACTCTCTAAAGCACGAAACTTTGCATCATGAGCCGTGTAACCCATGGCATGAACAAACTCGTGATGCAGGACCCACCCTGCGTAAGGCATCCACTCATCGGTGAGTAATCGAGGGTGCAAATCAATTACATCTACTTCTTCAGGTTTAGTTGGTTTTGCAATACCCTTTCGCCATCGAGTTACTCCGTGTCTTTGAGTGGCATTTCTCCTCAGTACACCTAAATCAATGTCTAATAATTTAGTAAGTGCTTCTTTACTCCAAAAATCCATAGATGACATAACCTCGATTACGAAATCTCTTAGCTTGTTCAGCTCAACAGCCTGTTTCTTAGACGGTTTGGCCATTAAGACCACCGGTGATAGGCTGGATGTCCTTCTTTAACTGCGACAAAAAGACCACTTCCAGTAGCACAAACTTTGCCTTCCGCAGTGAGAGTCATTTTGATTTTTGCCCTATCATCCATTAATTCATCAACCTCAGCTAAGACATGCAATTCAACCCCTGATGGGGTGGGGCGTCGTAATGATACTGAATAGTTCGCAGTGACAGTGCAAGGGGGTTCATCAAGTCCTAGCGCATCCATTATTGCAATGGCTGCGGCCCAATTGCCATGACAGTCTAGAAGACTTCCAATTATCCCACCATTTACCATGCCAGGAAACGCTTGATGTTCCTCTGAGGGTGTGAACTTTAGTTCTAGTCCTTCCAGACACCTATGCGAATCGATTTGAAGACCCTTTTCATTGGCAGGTCCACAACCAAAACAAATGGATTTAGGGGCATACTGGCGTTGAACTCCTTCTCCCATGTATACACACAAAAGTCGGTAGTTGATTTGTTATTCGCATCCATCAGGTTGATGACGTGTGGATTAATGGGCAAATATGACCGGAAGGAAGCGACGAGTCAGAGTTGCTAACGAACTTCCGAAAACCAGACGCTTGGCCATCAAAAAAGCGCTTGAAGAACATGAATCTGAAGCCAGGCCAGAATGGGACAGGTCGACTGATTGGGAAGACATAAGATTCCTGAGAAAGAGAATCAAAACCGGTGAGATGCGCACTGTAAACATGCCTTTGCTAGATGTTGACATGGGAGATTCATGGCCTATACCGGTTACTATTTTCCATGGAGTTCGTCCTGGCCCTATTGTCACAATTATTGGAGCCATTCATGGTGACGAACTTACAGGGCCTAGTGCGTGCACCAATTTACTTTCGTCAAAATTCACAGAGCCAGAAGGAGCACTTGACCCTCAAACAATGGCTGGTACTGTACGGATAATACCTGTAATCAATTTACCAGGATACCGCTCAAAATCACGCTATTTCCCAGATGGGAGGGACCTAAATAGAGCATTTCCCGGAATAGTAAAAGGCAGCACTACTTCTAGGGTTGCAAGTACGGTTAAAAAGAATTTAATCGATGACTCTGACGTTATTATCGACCTCCATAGTGGAGCAACGGGTAGATCGAACATGCCTCAGATTCGTGGCGATTTATCCCACCCAGAATCTTATCTTTTAGCCAAAGCATTCGGTATTGAAGTTGTTTTGGATAGCAGACCGCCCAAAGGTAGCTTACGTAAAATTGCGAACGAGATGGACATAGCAGCTGTCACTTACGAAGGAGGAGAAGCAAACCAACTGGACCAAACAGCAGTTAAGGTAGCGGTTCATGGTTGTTTGAACGTTTTGAAAGCACTGAAAGTCATACCAACGAATCCTAGTAGGCCAAGATTTAGGTTAAACGCAGGCGGTTCTACCTGGCTGCGTGCCGGAGAGGGAGGCCTCCTAGACATGTTTGTTTACCCTGGTAGCATAGTTAGGAAGGGAGACATTATCGCCACGATATCTGACCCTGGAACCCCCGGTCTATCAGTCGACATTGTAGCCCCTGAAGACGGCTTGATGATATGTACTGCCACAAATCCTTTCGTTACTGCAGGTAATCCAGTAGGACATTTTTTACCTGTGACAAAACACATCGAACTTCTGAAAACACAAATTGATGAAAGAGGTATTTTAATTGTTAACGGCAGTCAGTCTGAGGCTATTTGGCGTGAAGAAGATGAGATGGTCGAAATTGAAGTTGAAGGTGAATGGTCGGGAGGTTCCGTAGATGCAGAATGGAAGCAGATCAATGCGGAAGATACCGAACAAGAAGAAGCGGAGTAATCAAGATTGGAATGCGGCTATGGCAGATTTGATTTCTTCCTCTTCCATGTTGCGTGGTTGGCTCTTTGCAACCTCGAACAGATGATTTACAAGTTCGTCTATTGGTTCAATACCATTGCTCTCTAGCCAATGTATGATGTTTGATCGTCCCGACATATGACCTATACGAATTACTTGTTCAAGTCCAAAATCACCCGCTGGCACTCCACTGTAGACTCTATCTGCAAGCCACATGTCTCCCTTGCGAATAGCTTTGATGACTGCGCTGGCATGAACTCCTGTACCTGTTTCAAAAGCGTCTTGGCCAAACACAGGATAGTTTCTGGGTAGAGGGACTTTGATGTATTCATTCGCTTTTTGTACGTATTCACTAAGCAAGGATAGATCGTTGTTTATGATCCCCATTAGTGATAAGTTGACCAATGTTTGGTCGAGAGGTGCATTTCCTGCCCTCTCACCAACACCAAGAGCTGTCCCATGGATAACATCCGCACCTGCTTCAACTGCAGCGAGATTATTTGCCACTCCAAGTCCTCTATCCTGATGACCGTGCCAATTTACTTCGATGTCGCTACGTTTGTAACCTCCATCTTTGATCACCTCCTCATCAATAAACGACAACAGCTGTTTTACACCGTTTGGAGTAACGTGTCCACATGTGTCACACACGCACAACCTTCTGACACCAAGTTCCATTGCTCTTTGGTAGATTAGTTTAACATCCTCTGGTTTTGAACGGGTAGTATCTTCTGTAACAAACATAACTGGTATGTCGTTATCCACGGCGTATGATACTGCTTTTTCCATAGTGGAAACCAATTTATCCATTGTCCAGCCTTCTGTGAACTGGCGAATAGGGCTTGTTCCTAAAAAAGCACTTGCCTGAATTTGCATCTCGTGTTTTGATTGCATCTCCACTAGTGGTTCTATGTCATGCATAAGGGTCCTAACTGCGGCACCTGGGCGTATCTTGAAATCGAACTCACGAATGTGTGTCAACATTGCATCGATATGTTCTCTGTGAAAAGGCCCTGCACCGGGCAACCCTAGGTCGACTTTTTGCACACCCAGTTTTTCCATGTACCCTAACAATTCTATCTTCTGTTCTATAGATGGGTTTAACGCACTCGGACTTTGCAGACCGTCCCGTAATGTTTCGTCATCAAACCAGATATCATGAGGATGGTTAGAATGATTTCTCGTGTATTCATAGTCGACTGCGTTCCAGTCATAAATCAGATTTTGTTCATCCATATTATCACCAACCACGGCTCGCCTTACCCCAATCAACAGCGCTCAGCGTTTGAACCCGTCGGAGATTTGGTCACTCCTCTTCTTTGAGAATTCCAGCCTCAACAGCGGCGATGTATTCTTCTTTGTCAATGACACCATCTTGATTTTGATCAATTAAATCAAATTCATCTTCAGCATCTTGTTGTGAGCTTTCTATTAATTCGGCAGGTAGTCTTGCGCTGAATATTACCTCATCATCATAGCCGTCCTTAGATTTGTTCCTAAGTTCCATTACCCGTGTACCCCTAGTTGCCTTACCGGTAGTTTGCTTGGTTTGGGACACCTCGGTACGTATCATCATACCTTTCTTTGTTAGTAAAAACAGATGGTCATCAGGATTAGGTATCTTCCTCACGCTGATGATTCTATCATCAAATTCATCGTCCAACTTCATCGTTCTGACACCCTTCGCACCGGGACGGGTTTGCCTATAACCATCGGTAGTAAATCTCAAATCTCCCGATTCAGTAACCTTCTGTTCTCCATTTTCATCAACTACAGCAATTCTTTCACCAGTACCAATTGTACTTCGCTTGCCCATTCCGAACTTGGATAGAGTCAAAATTTGAATATCGGGATTTTCTATTGACACCATACCTGCAACAAAACCTCCACCAGAGCCCTTTCTGTCACCAACTTTGATTCCATAAACACCACCTGAAACTCTACCTGATGCTCTGATGGCTGAGCACTTGAACCTAGATGCGTATCCTGTTGTTGAAATCATAACAATATCATCATCATCGGTAGCAGAACGCACGTTAACTAACGAATCTCCTTCTTTCTTAAATCTCAGTGCGTATTTTCCATTTCTATTTATTCTAACATACTCACTGAGCGCAGTTTTCTTGATAAGACCCATTTTAGTTGCGAACATTAGGAATTGACCGTCTGGATTTTCTAAGATATCCTTTGAAAGTGGTAATATTGACACTATGTTCTCCTCATCGCGAATACTCTCTAACAGATTCCTGATGTGAGTCCCTCTAGAAAGTCTACTTCCTTCGGGTGTTTCCCATGCCTTTAATCCATACACTCTACCTTGGTCAGTGAATATTAGAAGTCTATCTTTGCTGAAGCATGAAAGAATCAATTGAGGTGTGTCTTCAGTCTTAGTTGTGACACCCTTCAAACCTTTCCCACCACGATTTTGGGTGCGGAACATGTCAACAGGGGTGTGCCTGACATAATTATCCTCGCTTAGAGTTATTACAATCGCACGCTCCTCAATCAAATCTTCTCTATCCATAGATAGCGGCATAGGGTCGATGTGTGATCTTCGGTCGTCGCCATGCTTATCCAGCATATCATCCATCTCGGTCAAAAGTATGTCAAGACGACGTGACCTTGAACCAATGATTTCTTTTAGATCGGTTATTTTTACCTGCAAATCGTCATATTCATTCTGGACTTTTTCCACATCCAATCTACTAAGTTGGTAAAGCCTACGTTCTGCGATTGCTTTTGATTGAGCCTCTGTAAAACTAAAAGCTTCAATTCCAGGGAATATCTCGTTACCTCGCAAAACAGATTCAAACTGCTCACGACTAGAACTACCCTTTCCGACAGCAATTACATCATCAATTCTATCCTGAGCTTTCACTAATCCCTCCAATATGTGGGCTCGTGCTTCTGCCTTGCCAAGGTCAAAAATTGCTCTGCGTTCAATTACAGATTCACGGTGCTGGACGTACGTATGTAACATAACGGGCAGCGTTAGCAAGACTGGTCTTCCGTCCAAGATTCCCATCATGTTGGCAGAGTATGATTCTTGGAGCCGGCTGGATTTGAACAATTGGTTTAACACTGCGTGAGGGTCTGCATTATTCTTTACCTCAATGACTACTCTTATGCCTTCTTTTGAGGATTCGTCACGTATGTCTCTGATTCCTACCACGGTTCCTTTTGTTACCAAGTCTGCAATTTGAACTAGCATGTCCGCTTTCTTCACTTGATAAGGAATCTCGTGGATAACAATTCTTTTTCCCTTTGAGTCATCATAAACATCACACTTGGAGCGCACATGGAATTTTCCTTTTCCGGAGGAATACATGTCGTATATACCGTCGATTCCATGTATGGATGCACCAGTGGGAAAATCTGGTCCTTTTACATACTCCATATATTGATCTATAGACAAATCTGGCATTCCTTGATTGCCTTCGCCTTCTTCTAAGATTGTCTCAACATGTAATCTAACTGCACCTGAAACCTCTGTCAAATTATGAGGTGGTATCCTGGTAGCCATACCAACTGCGATACCATCGCTACCGTTTAGCAATAGGTTTGGTAGTCTGGAAGGTAAAACTGTTGGTTCCTGTTCTGAATCATCAAAATTTGGCTGAAAATCTACTGTGTCTTTATCGATGTCTTCTAACATGTGTTTGGAGATTTTATCCAACCTACTCTCAGTGTAACGCATAGCTGCTGGTGGGTCACCGTCAATTGAACCAAAGTTACCCTGCCCGTCAACCAAAGGATACCTCAATGAAAACTCTTGGGCCATACGAACCATCGTGTCATAGATTGATTGATCACCGTGTGGATGATATTTACCCATAACCTCTCCAACTGAACGTGCAGATTTGCTGAATTTCTTATCGGCTGTATGCCCACCTTCATGCATACCATACAAAACTCTCCGATGAACTGGTTTTAGTCCATCTCTAGCGTCTGGTAAAGCACGACCAATGATAACAGACATTGCATAATTTATGTATGAGTTTTTCATTTCTTCATTCAATGAACGATTAAGCAAACTTGCGTCTGACATAACAGCATTCTGTCCTTCATTCTCCTCTTCAATATCATCAGATGTCAAGGTTTGTCACCTCCTTGGCATGACGCTCAATAAACGCCCTTCTATCTGGAACATCTTCTCCCATCAAGATTTCAAACATACGATCTGATTCCTCTGCATCTTTTACAGTGACTTTCAGCATTGTTCGGTTTTCAGGATTCATAGTGGTATTCCATAACTGATCAGGGTTCATTTCACCAAGACCTTTGTATCTCTGAACACCAATCTTAGCATTTGGATTATCACCCTTCAATTCATCGATAATTAAGTCTCTTTCTTCATCCGAGAATGCATATTTGCTAACCCTTCCTTTGGTCAATTGAAACAAAGGTGGTTGAGCGATATACACGTGCCCTTGTGTAATTGCTGGCCGCATAAATCTCCACAGGAAAGTCAACATTAGAGTACGAATGTGTGCACCGTCAATATCTGCATCAGTCATTATAATTATCTTTGAATAGCGAAGCTTTTCAGGATTGAATGAACCCTCATCCTCTGGGTTATTACCGACTCCAGCCCCAAGTGCTCTTATGATAGTTTGAATCTCTTGATTTTGGAAAACCTTGACCAAGTTGTGTTTCTGCCTCTCAACATTTAGAATCTTACCACGTAGTGGCAATATTGCCTGAATTCTACGATCTCTGCCAGTCTTCGCTGAGCCTCCCGCAGAATCACCTTCGACCAAGTAGACTTCGCATTCACTGGGATCTCTTGATTGACAATCTGCCAATTTCCCAGGAAGACCCCCGCCCTCAAGGACGCCTTTACGACGGGTGAGTTCTCTAGCTTTCTGCGCTGCCTTTCTCGCTTTAGATGCAAGTAGGGCCTTCTCTATGATGGATTTAGCGACAGAGGGATTTTCCTCAAAAAATTCTCCAAGTTTTTCGTAAACCACTGTTTGAACTATACCGGTGACTTCACTGCTGACTAGTTTGTCCTTCGTTTGCGAGGAGAATGAAGGGTCTGGGTGTTTGACGCTCACTATGGCCGCAAGACCTTCTCTTACATCATCTCCAGACAAAGCCTCGCCTTTGAGCATGTTTCGTTTTTTAGCATAGGAATTAAGGCAACTAGTCAATGCAGTCCGAAGCCCAGACATGTGAGTTCCGCCGTCTTTGTTTCGTATGATATTCGTATAGCAACGTATAGACTCACTGAAAGCATTGGACCATTGCATAGCTAGGTCGACTGTTACTGTACCTTTTTCAACCTCCTTTTCGCCAGAGATTTGTATCACATTTGGGTGAAGGATTTCCCTTGCAGAATTAATTTGAGAAACGTATTCTGACAATCCACCCTCGTAGTGATGAGTGCTCACGTGCGGTTCTTCGGAACGGGCGTCAGTGATTTCAATCTTCAACCCAGCATTGAGGAATGATGTCTCTTTTAGACGCGTATCTATTTGATCAAAATCAAATTCTATGATGTTAGTGAAGATCCCCAGATCTGGCTTGAAAACAATTAGCGTCCCTGTATCGTCACAACTACCCACTTCGTTTAGAGGACTTACTGGGACTCCGGCTTCATATCTTTGATGGTATACAGTACCCGCACGGTGGATTGTAACCTCCATCCACTCAGATACGGCATTAACAGCTGATACACCTACACCATGCAAACCGCCTGAAACCTTGTATGAACTGTTATCGAACTTACCGCCTGCGTGAAGTTTTGTCATGATCACCTCGGCTGCTGAGATTCCAAATTCTTCGTGTTTGTCTACAGGTATTCCTCTTCCAAAATCTCTGACGGAAAGAGAACCGTCGGGATTCAAGCCCACTTCTACTAAATTGGTGTGGCCTGCTAAGTGTTCATCCACAGAATTGTCCACTACCTCCCAAATACAATGGTGGAGTGCGGAACCGTCATGAGGATCTCCTAGGTACATTCCTGGTCTTTTTCGGACTGCCTCTAGCCCTTCTAATACCTGTATACTCTGTGCACTGTAGTCTTCTGTCATCGGCCCACCTCAATCCAGTAAATTCTTGTGATTAAAACTCAGCGTAAAGTATCATTTATTGTACCAATCTGTTGCTTTCAATTTATTCCGATTTTTTCCTATACAACTACGAGAAAAAAACGCTTCAGTCGGACGGTTTACTACGAGTCTCCTCCACTCAAAATACATGGTACTGTAGGGGGTATATGAACATAGTCAATGATGGTAGGAAAAAGCGGCTATATTGAGAAAAAAAATTGCAACGATTTTTGTCAATTTACAAAATCTGACGTTTCCTTTCAGCAAGAAATTAATCGCAATCGTTAATGAAGGATGTCAGGTCGCCGAAGCATGGCTGACCCGAAAGTATGTGTCGCACTCAACGGAATCACCGTTGAAGAGATGACTGATGAAGCCGCACGTGCAAACCTTGCAGGTGCAGACATGGTAGAAGTTAGATTTGATAGACTATACCTCATCAAACCAGATCCTACAATCGCAGAGGAGGAAGAGGGCGAACCTGTCGATCTACCTCCTGAGAATACATGGGATACCGCAGATATGTCTGAAATCGATGTTGATGCTTCAATCGCATCACTAAAGGAAGGGTTGCCTCTTCCCGTTGTGTTTACTGTGAGGCCGGTCTCCGAGGGAGGTTTCTTTCCTGGTGTAGAAGCCGAAAGAATTGAAATCCTACAGAAGGCTATTGAATCCAAAGTTTCATGGATTGATTTAGAACTATCTATTGACGAATCAACAAGAAATTTGCTCAAAGAAAATGCAGAGGAAAATGGATGCCAAATCGTTGCTTCTGTTCACGACATAAACGGAATTCCTGATGCGGCAACAATCGCATCCATAGTCAGAGACAATCAAAATGCCGGAGATATCGTGAAATTTTGCGGAACTGCGCACAATCATGATGATGCTCTACAGATTGTAGAAGCCGCAACAGAATTGACTGGAGAGGGCCTAAAACACAGTCTGATGGCACTGAACAGCGGAGGAGACTGGGCCAGATTACACGCACCTATGCTAGACCAAAGCATGGTTTACGCAACCATGAGCACCGAATTTAAGATATCGGACAAAGGCCTAGTCAATGTACGAGATCTGAGAGATGCTTGGTCTCTTCTCGAGTATTGACCTAATCTTTACTCTCCAAAGTTGGCACTAGACCCTTCTGAAGTTGCTGATTTTCTGATGTAAGACTCAGACCTGCACTCATGTACCTTTTGTTCATAATCAATGGCACGGCCATAAGGCCCATCATTAAACCACAACAAACCAATGATACAGTCCAGTTAGGTAAGATTGTCGACCTTGGTTCAGAAACTACTGAAACATAAGCTGCGATTGTGGTCTCAGGTACTGCATCATACTGATGTGAATTGTTTGTATTATCAACTACGATATTGAAGTATTGATTTGTGGTTTCGCCAAACAGGCTACTACTTGCTTCTGGCCCATCTAACGATATTGAGAATGACACTTCTTTGACATTTTCATACTGATGGGAATCCCTAAAGGAATGCCAACCTACGACAGTAAAACTTCTCCATTCTGGAGGGACGTCGCTGGTTGGGTCATCATCATCCCTGTCCTCTTTTAGACCCCATGCGCCGTGAGAAATATCATAAGCAGTACTGTAACGATCATACTGGCTTGTCGTCATCAGGTATACATCTGCTGAGGGGTCAAAAGATTCGTTTGTAGTTTCTACTGTCACACAAATTGTTGTCCGTCTTTCATGGTCAAGATTGATTCTAAGAGCCCCTACAGCATCATTTCCAATTAGCATCATAGTTTGAAAATCTTCTCTCAGTAATCTAAGATCATTGTTTGGCTCCCACGTCATCCAATCTTCTTCTGGCCCATCATAATTATCAAAATCGTATTCGTAATCTGATTTGTCTGAATTTCTTCTACCCCTGCGTTCATCTTCATCATCGTCATCAGCATATGGGTCGAAAATCACAGGCACTTTTGCCAACCTCTCCACTGTCCTATTCCATTTCGGAGTAACAAAATCACCATTATCACAACTTGAATCTGCAGATACTTGTCCTACTGGAGAGATATTCGTTGTAACAAGCATCGGAAGCAAGAATAACACGAGTACGGACATAGTTACCATCTTGCCCACTGCACTGCCTCCTCGTTACTATTCTACAGTTGGAAGGTTAATCGGTTTTCCCTTCATCTTCTTCTTCTCAGAGGTCTTATGTAACCGGATGAACCGCTTCTACGCTCCTCTTTAGAGAGGATTCCTGGTGCAGGCGGGGGATTATGCTGATCCATTCCAAGCACGCCACCGTAGGATTGAACCTCGTCGACTTCGTAAGTCGCCGCTGCTTGCTCTGCTTCTTCCTCAATTTCAGTGGGGCTCCTCATTACTGCCCACCCCAAAATTAGGACTGCTGCAATCAATGCCAGAACCATGAAAGACTCACCACTAGCATCTAAGAACCATTCTTGCCAGTCCTCCAAAGAGAAATCCGAGAGGCTAGGTTCTGCTTCTTTTTCTGCTAAGACCGTTATCTCAACATCTTTGCTTACACACACTTTCATTCCATCGCATACCGAAACTCTGGCTATTTTTATTCCAACTTCTTCCCAACTGGCATAAATCCTTACTCCATCTGCACCAGATGGGGATTTCCAGTCATCTGTTGGGTCTCCATTATCATCTTCATCAAATTCTATATCGAAATCCCAAAGAACGACGACTGCAGATGGTATACTCTCGTTTCTGTCTGTGTGGAGACCATCGTTTACGTCTGTATCTCTCCAAACCACGTAGTTTTCGGTATCCTCTGTATCTGAAACATTGACATCTAAAACGACTGATTCCCCTGCATAAATTGTGTCTGGGATGTTGAAATCTCCTATAATTGGCGGCTCGTTTACCACAATTGTGTAAGTCTCTCGAGTTACATCACCTGTCAAATATGAGTCTCTGACCGTGAGAGTTACTTTGTATGTACCCGGTCTTTCGAATGAATGCCATGGCATTGGTTCATGAGAGATGGGGGTTGCATCGCCAAAGTCCCAAGAATACTCGACAATACCATTCCAATCTGAGCTATTAACCTCGAGCGGTACGAACCGGCCTTCGTATATTCTATCACCGTCTCGCGTCCCGATTGAATCAAAGTAGAGTATCTGACCAGGTGTTGTAACAACATTTCCATCATCATCGAACGTGTGCGTGTAGTCGAACGATGCTCCCACTGCTATTGGGGTAGTTACTGTTACAAATTCTCCATTATACTTGACGTCAAAAATTTTGACTGAAATAATAGGTTTCGGATTAGCAATCCTGATACCAAGAGTTCTAGGTTCGCTTTCCATACCGTTTTCGTCAATAACTACTAACGTAACATAATGTTCTCCCGGTGATGTGAAATTGTGTATTACAAGTGATTGATTTGATGTTGTTCCGTCTGAGAATGACCATAAGAACGCCAAATCGCTTATGTCACCAACACTACCATCCGGATCGTAACTGCTTCTACCGTTGAAAGTGTATGGGACATCTACTTGACCGTCTTCAACTCTGAAATCAATTACTGGGCTTCCTGCAGAACTCGAGTCTCTTACTTCGAACTGTGCGACCGGCAATTGGTTCAAGACCTGAACGGACAGAATTGCAATTGCTATTGCACCGTCGTTATCTGTTACCGTGATATTAACTGTCTTGAGCCCGGGGATAGACCATGCAACAGTTGGGTTCTTTTCTGTGGACAGGGTTTCAGTAAAAAGATCGGTTCTATCAACGGAAACACCCCCAAGGTTGACTCCTTCCTCAAATACCCAATTCCACCCAACTAAATCTCCATCCTGATCTTCAAACACATCTGGTAGGATTGTGGGCGTGAAGGTTTCTGTGACAATTGTTGATACGAAAATCTGAGTAGGTATCCTGTTATTGACACTTATTTCTATGGTTTTGGAGGCAATATTAACTCCGTCGCTTACCAGCAGAGTCATATTATATGTTGTCACAGCAGTCAAACCGTCCTCCCACATGTGATATGCTTTCGAGATACCTTTACCACCCTCAATATTTCCATCTCCCCAATCCCATGTGAACTCCAAATGGTTGATGGGAACGTTGTCACTAGTCCTTTCAGCACTGAATTGTATTATCTGGCCAGTAAGTATCGATAGGTTATCTGTAAGTATTTGGCCGTTTACTGTGATTACCGGATTAGGTTCAGAGTCGTCTGAGACATTGATTACCGAGATATCTGAATCAGACCATGTTCCTCCTTGGTCTAATACTTTCAGACTCACATTGTATTGACCGACCTCTAGGTATGGCCGTACAGGACTTTTCAACGCAGATGTATTTCCGTCATCAAAAGTCCATGCGTAAGCGACAGGGTCGTCCAGATATGGGAGTGTATTGTTAGCAAGAGACAGGCCCCAAGCGTCAAAACCACTTCCGACATATTGCACATTGTCCCAAGTCTGTACATCTGTCACATCAACGGTAGAATTTGCTACAGGCATCATGTTGTCCAAGAATTGCGCTCCTGTTTGTATAGTGTCAATAACATCTCCAAGCATGTCCCTCATGGTTAGATGGAATGTATGTACCTCTGATGATTTTGCGGTATACCAGAATTTAGTGGGCACATTTACACCGCCTCCTGCTTGCACTCTAGTTTCCATAGTGTCCATTGTAATTCCAGATGAATTCTTAACAGCAATTTCAACATCTAAGTCTTCAAAGAATGCATTAGACAAAATGTTGAATTCTACCTCGGCTGTGTCGACATTTGTATCTCCATCTCGGTCTGAAAGCAAAGTAGAGTTCAAACTCAAAGAGGCAGGGGATGTAATTCTGGCTGCTTCTACGTCTATTATTCCTTGAGGGTAAGATGCACCGCATGACGTGTAATCGCAGTCGCCTTGAGCAGAACCATACCATGTTATTGCCCATATTTCATCTGTTATATTACCAAAACCGGGAACAAGGGCTGTTCCGACCTCGCCATTGAAATTGATATCGGACCTTGTGTATATTCCGTCAGCAGCAGCTCTACTCATTATTACACCGTCCATTCCAGGAACATCTCCTGTAAATCTCATTGTCAATGGCGCTGGAGCGGCGGCACCTGGTGTAAACTTGAACGCCCTAACACCCCATCCCTCTATGGCATTACCAGTGGAGGACCAAGGTCCTAACCAGTCACTGTTTGTATCTGCTGGCTGAATCCTACAAAACTCACTCCCGCCGCAGGATTGGGTAAGGAATAGATTCGACATTCCATAGATGCCTTGGTCACTGTCGAGGGTGGCAGCGATCGTAAAATTCGTCCATATATCTATGAAATCTCTACCAATTACACCAGGTGTTGCCCCTACAGGATTCCTTGCTAGGTCTTCAATACCCGCTGCACCTGTTGAGGAGTCTTGAGCCAACTTGCGTATTGCTGGGCCACCACCAAGATGATCGGCAAGGTAGAGAAGGAAAATGAAACCTCCGCCGTAATCAGCCGGCCTCTGATTCCACCATCTAACGGACAAATCACTAGAAGAAGTCCACGCGTTAACATGCCCGTAAAGGGTAGATGATCCGCCGAAGCACAAGAAGGCAGCCATGTCTGCAGCACCTTCGTCAATCCACAAGTTTTCGTACGGATCGAGCGCATTGTGCATCAAGTGCTGTAGTTCATGAGCGAGAATTACCTTTGACCAAGCAAGAGGTGCATCATCAATATCAATGAATATCGCTTCTCTGGAAGCGGACATACCAGGTGCAAAGTAGCCACCTATGTTGTAAGCCCCATCTATGGCGTAAATCACAACTTCAATCTGACAATTGTTATCTACATCGGGAGCTGCTATTCCTCGACCATCGAAATAATCCTTGCCGAAATAAGTCATCAGAGTAGGGTATACGGTTGTATCCCATGTGCTAGCCCAGTTATTCAAAACAGTGGACGATAATGTTCGTCCACTCTGTACCATGAATGCCGCAGTTGAAGTGGTTTTCTCTATTGTTACATCTACTGAACCACCAGATGTTGGAACTGTAGCAGTGTCTCCCTCGTTGTAAGGAGTACATGCTCTTCCACTTGTTGATGCTTGAGGATTTGTTGCTATGTCTACACCCGGTAATCCTTGATTTATCCATTGATTTTTCATTAATCTTGTTGCGCTGTAAAGCGTTTCCTCTCCGTCTGGAATCATGTAGGGGTGGGAATCTTGCGGAACAAAATCGTCTAAGTTAGCAAACACGGGTGTAAATTCAATTGTGGTATTTCCATTATCTTCCAAAGGCTCTGCTGATACGAGAGGAGAGGATAATGACAACAAAAAAACCATCATTATTGTGTATGCACGAGTAGAGCGTCGTTCAGACATTTATGGAGCCTCCAAGGAATCGCCACACTGCATTCCAAAATGCCCACTTCAAATGAGGTATTTAATACTCAGCGAACTTAGCATCATCAATGCGAAAGGGAATTGCCCTTGTTTTAGCCCTTCTGTTTCTTCTTCAGACTACTTGTGTCGTGGTTGGCCAAGAATCTGAGGAAACTCCAAAACAATGCGATTTGAAGTTCGATGGGGACTTGGCAAATCAGTCAGTTCACTTTCAAACCGATCTTGGTCCAAGAATACCCGGTTCTAGCGCGAGTTCTGCCCTCAGAGAATCCATCAAATCAAATCTCACAGGGTGGCACATAACCGAGTCTACTCATCACTCATACGGTATGACTCTTACCAATTTGTACGCCACTTGGAATAAGGGCGAGGGTTCGACAGTAATCCTAGCAGCGCACTATGATACAAGGCACAAAGCGGAAAGAGATTGGAATGAGAGTCGTAGAGATGACCCTATTGACGGGGCAAATGACGGTGCTAGCGGGGTTGCAGTTCTTCTCGAGATTGCAAGATTGATTCCTCAAATGAATCTAACGCATGAAGTCATGCTATTCTTCACAGATGGTGAGGATCAAGGCGATGATGCTGAAACCTATACATTGGGAGCGAAGGCTTGGGCTGAAAATTTATCCCAAGAGGAAGCTGACGAGATTGAATCTTTTATTTTGGTTGATATGGTAGGAGACGCACATCTTACACTAAGAAAAACATTAGAAGGAAATTTGGATTTATGGAATCGTACCGAAGAAGTAATACTTAGCATCGATGAGATTTGTGGTTTGGTGGATTCTTCTTATTTTGATTTCGACGGCTTTGATTTAATTATCGATGATCACGTCCATGCTCACAACCTTGGAATCCCTTCCATTGACATAATTGATACAAGGTACGGAGAAAATGCAGGTTTCCTTCAAGGACATTGGCACACTCACAATGATACTGACGACAAAGTAAGCGCTGAATCACTCCAAACAGTAGGATATATCTTAGAATATGGCTTGATGAATGGGACCTGGTTGAGTGTTAGAACTACTTCAGTGCAAGCTGCCGATTCTGATGCTGATGGAGTAAATGACACGGAGGATAAGTGTCCAGACACATTTGGTGGTAACAATGACGGATGTCCTCCATCAAAACAAACAAGTGGAATTGCCTCGCAAGATGCTGATGAATTGATAATCGGAGCGATGCTGATATCATGTGTAATATTGGTTTTAGCTAATTTTGCCTGGATAATATACGCGGAAAAACGAGGGGAGGGGTGAAATCCGCGCACGCTATCGGATTGGTAACCGGGAGGTGAGATATTGAGTGATGAAAAAGAAAATCGGCTCTCTGCATTACGCAAACGAGTCCGCAACAAGCTCATATCCTCAAGAATTGCATCTCGGAAGCGAGAAAGACAGGCTGAGAGCGAAATAATTGTCCAGGTCTCTCAAACAGAAAAGACAAATTTTGTCGAACTTGAGAACGAGGTACTATCTGACGGAGAAAGAAGAAGACGCATAGCATCGGTTTTGGTTATGGTTGGAGCACTGATGGGAGTGCTGTCTGGTGCCTTAATTCTACAAGGAAATCCGTCAGGACTTCTCAATTCGTCTATATTCAAATCCACCGATTCGATAAATATCCATGGTTTCGTACTCGATGAGGATGGTGAACCAATACAAAATGTATCTATTGAACTTGTTGAACCAGATACAGGAAACGCCATAAAAAAAGATATTTTTTCTGACGAAAATGGAAGATATGCTATTGATTCTGTGCTGGTAAAAGAGTATGAGCTTCATCTTGAGAAAGATGGTTATGAAAAAGTCATACTGTCATTCCAGCCTGAGCCTATTGGGATATCTCCAATAACAATGGTTCAAGGGGATGGAGTCCGCCTCAAAGATGAGTTATCCCAAACCAAAGGCTGGTCTATGGAAAATGCTGTTGCTCTGGCGATTTTTGAAGGACTGTTTACAATAGGATGCGCTCTTGTCGGAGTGCATGCTTCTTTCGAAATCAGGAGGAAAAAAAGGTATCGAAGAACCCAAGCATTTTGTTGGGTAGGATTGTTTAGCCGAGGACTGATAATATTCGGACCAGCTCTGATATTGCTAGGTATGATTTTCTTGATGTTGGACAAGCAGGATTTTGAAGATCAACAGGAAATGGAGGGAGTTTGAATGTACCTGATAACCGTCGAAGGTGGCGACGGTTCAGGTAAGGGCGAGGCCGTAAGAATTTTGGCGAACCTTGCAAATCGAATGGCGTTTCCCAAAGTGCATGTCACTCATGAGCCAAGAAGGCACAGCGAATTAGGAAAAATGGCCCTCAAAGCAGTTAGTAAGGGGTCGCATACTCCATTGGAAGAAGCAGGCCTTTTTGCTGCAGATCGGGTAGACCACTCTCACACATGGATAAGGCCAAGATTGTTGAAAGGGGATTTGGTAATTTCTGATAGAAATATTCACTCAAGCCTTGTATACCAAGGAGTCGTGGGAGATTTGGGACTCGACCAAGTAGCAAGGATGAATGCTGCTGCAATGATACCAGACTTGGTAATATGGATTGATTGCGACCCTAATAAAGCCATGAAAAGAATTAATTCTGGCACGCTTAGAATGGCTGGAGAAAAGCATGAATATTTTGAAACAACCGAGATACAAACTAAGATACGTGCGGGTTTTAGCGGAATTTTGTCCGGAGAAATAAACACTCCATTCCCATTCAGTAAATCATGTATTATGGGACCAGTTCTAAATGAAAGTGGGCTCGATGACCTCGAACAGCAACTTTCACAAGTTCTGAGCAATTTTTTCAATAGGAGGCCAGAACCGCTTAATGTCACAAAAGATGAGGTCGATAGGCATCTATTGGAGTCGCTGACTGCAGGAGTACAAACTCAACGCAGGCTACCGGGAGCACCTGTTCAACACGTATCACTGCTCGAGGATTGGTTGGATGGAAAATCTCCTGCAACCTGGATGGAGTTTGCTGAAAATGAATGGAATGAAGACAGAGCCAAAGAAGCAGACGTTCCCGCTAGACCTATTGCACATTCATCGTGGGCAATATTGGGAACCTTGTCCCTAACTGATAGTACGGATGTACCAACTTTACACAAGCAGTTAGGACCGGTTAGAGCCGTTACAAAGAGACACACACAAAGGCTAGTCAAGTGGTTGGAACAAGAACGATGGATTCATCGTCAACAAAATCATGTTCCTTTTGCAGAAGCACAAATGTTCAAATTAAGAAAAACAAGACTTGGCTATGGCAGACTTTGTTTGGCGATGTGGCCGCTCAGAGTTGCACTATCAAGTTGGAGAAGAGCGAATCCTTCATCCAGTTGGAAAACTGCGTTGGAGGATACCATAGTTTCCAGTGACTCAAAAAAAGTGCCTCCAAATATTAGAAATGCTGTAGAGAATATATTCCAGAGACTTAGCCTAATATCTAGCGGACATGCGGAATGCCCTGTTCCTAAAAATACACAAGAACTACTAATTTGGTGGGCAACAGATCCTCCGGAGTAGTCACTCCTCTTCAGTACCAACACTGAAGCGACTTCCTGAAGGTAAAATAACTCTTGATGGATCTAGAGAAAAAAGTGCGGGCCTAGCACTGAATGATGCTGCCATGAATGTGCCAATGAGAATGCCAAAGGGAGTTCCCGTGAGAAGTCGCATTGTAGCTGTAGATTCATAAGAAGTCAACATCTGAGTAAAACCATCTATCGCCATTGGAATTGCTGCGACACCGATAAGTACAAACATTGCAAGTAGCCTTTTGTCATTTTTATATACAGATTCCATTGATTTGTCTGGTAGAAGCGAAAGGAATGTGTCTCTAATGGTCCATCGGTTGAAACCTTTTCTTGAAAATAGGAACCCTCCGATTGCGATTCCCAGGAAAATCCCCACATCTCTTACGCATACTGGCATTTGATTGTCATTTATCTCCCATGATCTTTCGGCTTTTGTGTGACAGTTTAGATCTCCAAACCCATAGATAAATGCGGCATAAGGGTCAAGTTCACTCCAAACAAATTCCCCGTATTTTGACTGATTATGACCTACATCTGCCCCTTCGGTTATTTGTTGATTCCCCCAACCGTCTTCAGAGTGATAATCGAAGGCATTTGCACGACCTGATAACTTTGGGACACTCCCTTCAGGAAGATATAGCGGTACAATAAAAAATGACAAAAGAAGAAATGTTGAAATCCCTCCAATCCAAAATCCAACCTTTATTTCTCGAGAACGATGGTCAAGACCGTTCTTTTGCATAAACCGCCCAAGACCAATATGCGGATATGTTTTCTGCTTGGATGATTTGGCAGGGGCGTGGAAGAGAAGGTAGGATTCAGGAAAGCCCTATCCGCTGCGGTGGTTCTGGGTTTGTATTCTGGATTTATGCTTGCAGTTGCGCTGGCTATGGTCCTTGGTAGTGAAGGTTTGACCACAGCCGCATTCTTGTGGGGAGTTACTATTGTTACATGCGCTCTGATACTAACACCAATACTAGCATCCGGGAGAAAACGTGGCCTCCCAGAAACAGATGCAACCGTCAAGAGACTAAGAGAAGCGCTTAGCGAATTCAACGAAGGCGTGGGTGGTTGGAGATCTCTATCCCACGTAAGAGGAGAAGGTATGGGCTCATCTGTAAATCTGTCTCACGCATCAAACCCGTTGATCATCATAGAAAAGGCACTTATTGTTGCAAAAGACTGCAAGTTGATTTTTAGATTTCCAAAGGATGACCCAAGCCTGCGAGATAGAGTTCTACCAATTTTAGAAGAAAAGGTTGGCCAAAACAGGATACAAAGGAGGACGAAATCACTAACAGTCATCCCTGAAGTTATCATTGATAGATCCATTATCATAACAAGAATGATGATGCTATGTCCACCATTGATGGTAGCGGGTTCCGTAGCTTTCTATTCCCTAGCTCCCGAACAATTGATTCTGACTGTTTTAGGAGGACTTTCGGGAGCGATTTTGGGAATGATGATTGTTACAAACAAGGGACGCTAACTATCGGAGATATAAAATCTGATATTCACCTGACAACAAACATGCGAGAAATTACTCTTTTTTGGAGAAAGGCTCGCATCCAAGATACTGACATTGCTCCGCTTCTTGAGATAGTGAGTCAACTCGAATTTTTAGCATACATAAAAAGAACGCCAAGAGACATTAGAATCTTACTAAAGGCTAATTTCAAGAAAGGTAAATCTCCCGAGGATCTGAATTCTCTATACTTCTTAGAATTAATTGATATTCACCATCACCCTGAAAACGAGGACGAAAGTTACGTAATAAACGTGAAAATTTCCCATCCACTCTCCAATCTAAATGCAAGGACAGGAGGAACAACGGCTGTTCCCGGTTGTAGATTGGATGCTGAAGGTTTGACTTATGTAATACAGGGTGGAAACATTCGTCTAAGGATGGTGGCTGCCTATGCAAGGTTGATGGCAAAGCCTGACCGCATCTCCGCAAGAAGTCTGGACCTTTCCACTCTTCGCGAATCTGGGCCACTGAATCAAAAGCAACTGAGACTTGCTAAGTTCGCTTATGATAAGGGATGGTACGATATCAACAAAAGAGTTAGGATTTCGGAGATGGCTGAAGAACTCGGCATCGCAAGAGCAACTTTGGCAGAGCACCTTTCCAGAATTGAGAGCATAATTATGGATGACATTTTAGGGTCATTCACCAATATTACCATCACCTCATCGGAATTTGAAATGTTCAAAGATATGATGATAATGGATTCCGAAATTATTGGTTATGGAGAGGATGAGCAATTCAAAAAACTTCTAAAAAATATACACAAAAACATTGGATTTGAAGGTAATCCAGAGGACGACGATTACGTGGATTGAAATTTCCAGACAAATGGCTTGTGATATTTATGAAGGACTTGGAAAACTTACTAACCAACCTGAAATCATCAGGAATAAGTGTACCAAAGAGTGTCGAAAAAGCAATGCATAAAATCGACATTAGAGATTTTACTGATTTTGATTTTTCAGGTTTTTATTACGATAGGCCAGTTGTTTTTTTGAAATCCGCCTCTGGCGGCAGCAAGAATATCTCAGCACCACACATGATTGTTACGCTATTACATAACCTAGAGCTTGGTCCAGGTCAGCAAATCATTGTATATGGAGCGAAGGGTGGGTACATTAGCGCATTGATTGCACACATAATTGGAGAAGACGGACGAGTCACAGTGATAGATCCATCAATGGAAGTTATCAATCAGGTTTCTATGACCTTACGCGGATATCCCACAGTAGAATGCTACGTCTCAACCGAAATAGAAAATTTGGAATTATCATCTCTCAATCGGGTTCTGGTAACTGGCCAGTTAGAGGTACTGCCTGATTGGCTTTCAAAAGGTTTAGACAATGGAGGTTTTGTAGTCGCTCCAATCGGCAAACGAAGCAGTCAACGGTTGATGAAAATAGAAAGACAGGAGGACAGTCTCTTTGAAACGGACCTAGGTAGTGTTGTTTTCGGACCAGTGGACATTGCAGATGCATCCGACCAAACACCATCCCCAAGTGAAATGGCAGAAATGATTGAACAAGTAATAGATTTGATGTCTGACTCCGGTTTTGTAGAACAAGATAAAAAAACAATCCTGTATGATTTAGTTGCTGAACTTAGACAGTTGCCCGACGATTTACCCCCACCTGAACAAATGGAGGACCCAAATGAGCATCCGATGATCGAATTGATGATGAAAAAGGGCGAGTGGTTCTTACATATCTGGCCATTTATACAAAGCTTAATGGAAACAAGAATTGTATCGTTTGATTCTGTGAAAGATAATGAGGGAGGAGATTCTCACTCTGATTTCATTCCTTGAGGTGTCTATTTGGCGAACATAAATACAGAAATATCACGTCTTACAAACAAGGACGTAAAAATTCGGAGAAGAGCCGTTAGAACCTTGTTTGATGCCGATAACCCAGACGCTCTTTCTGGGTTCGTCAAATTACTTGATGACTCGGATTTTTGGTTTAGGAATAAGTCGCTAGATGCACATCGAAAATGGGCTAGAACCGCAGAAGATTTAGAACCCCTTATGGCAAATAATAAGAGACTTGTAGCAGAGCTATTACAACGGATTTCAGCCCCGGATTTAGCCGAACAATTACTTGAGGAGGAGGACCATATTATACGTGGTTTCGCAGCGAGAAGTTTGTCAAAATCTGAAAATTTGCACAAAAAATTTGC
>CEPA01010922.1_pt1 | contig 41505 bp, 37 predicted proteins | sample 356241 | NCBI WGS metagenome assembly CEPA01 (sample SAMEA2620542, study PRJEB7988) | marine metagenome | biome: marine biome (ENVO:00000447); feature: surface water layer (ENVO:00002042); material: "saline water (ENVO:00002010), including plankton (ENVO:xxxxxxxx)" | depth 5 m
CTCACATATATTTTTGCGCATGCAGGAAATTTAGATAAGTTTGGGGCATAAGCCGAAGTGGCGGAATTGGTAGACGCGCCATCTTGAGGGGGTGGTGCCTTCGGGTGTGCGGGTTCGAGTCCCGCCTTCGGCATTTTTTTTCTTTTTAGTTATAATCAAATATATATGAAAAGAGGAATTGTAATCGTAGATCACGGTTCTAAAAGAGATGAAAGTAATGCAATGCTTGAAAGAGTAGCTAAACTTTTTGGAGAAAAATATTCTACTAAATACGATATAGTAGAACCTGCTCATATGGAATTGGCTGAACCATCGATATCTACAGCCTACAAAAGATGTGTAGAAAGGGGTGCTGACCAAATTGTTATTTGTCCTTTTTTTCTATCTAGAGGTAAGCATTGGAAAGAAGATATTCCCGCATTAGCAGATGAAGCTGCAAAAAATTTTCCTGGTACCAAATATTTTGTTGCTCTTCCACTAGGTGTGGACGGATTAATTCTAGATCTTCTAGAAAAAAGGCTAAGTGGAATTAACGATAATTCGTTCAGTGAGCCTTTGTTAAAATAAAATTTATTTATCTCTTCTCTCTTTTATTTTAGAATATTACTAATGATTGTAAAAGGTGGATATTTAATAATAATTTCTGGGCCTTCAGGTTCAGGTAAATCATCTCTAACCAAATTACTTTTAGATAATTTTAAGAATCTGGATTTTTCTATTTCATATACGACAAGACAAATGAGATCAGGTGAAACAGAAGGCGAACATTATAAGTTTATATCAAAAGAATCCTTTCAAGATATGGTTAAAAAAAATGAATTTCTAGAATATGAAAATGTTCATAGTGAGATGTATGGCACTCCTATTAATCCTATAAAAGAATCTATTAAATTTAACCATAGTATTCTTTTGGACATTGATGTTAAAGGAGCTTCATCGATAATGAATACAAATCATTTTGATTGTTGCTCTATATTTATTAAAACACCTTCAGTTGAAATTTTAAAAGAAAGATTGCTTAAAAGAAATGATATTAGTGAAGAAAATATAAACAAGAGATTGGGTGAAGCAAAGAATGAGCTGAAAAAATCTACATACTTTGATCATCTTATAATTAATGAAGAGTTGAACGATGCATTTGAAGAGGCAAAAAGAATTTTAGTGGGATTATGATAAGACTTGATGATATTGTTGAAAAAATAAATTCATATATGGATTTGAAGGATATTGAAGAGGTTAAAAAAGCTTATGCTTTTTCGGCAAAAGTACATGCTGGTCAGAAAAGATACTCTGGTGAACCATATATGATTCATCCTATGGAAGTTACATCTATACTCGCAGATATTAAATTAGATAAATCTTCTATAATTACTGGATTACTTCATGACACTATTGAAGATACATTAGCAACAAATGATGACATTGAGTCTTTGTTTGGTAAAGAGGTATTTGATTTAGTAAATGGTGTAACTAAGATTGGACAGTTAAAAATAAGTTCAAAATTTGAAAGACAAGCTGAAAATTTTAGAAAGCTCATTCTTGCTACAGGTAAGGATATTAGAGTTATTATAGTCAAACTTGCTGACAGGCTTCATAATGCTAGAACTATTGATTACTTGCCTGAAAATAAAAAAACTGATTTTGCCCGTGAAACTATGGATTTATACGCACCATTAGCAGATAGGTTAGGTATTTATTGGATTAGAACTGAGTTAGAAGATATTTGTTTTAAAATATTAAAACCATTTGAATATGCTGAAATAGACTATGCGTTTGCAAATAAAAAAAATGACTGGGAAGTTTATACATCTGAAATTCAAGATTTATTAGTTCAGCAATTAAATAAATATAATATTAAAGCAAGTATTCAGAGTAGATTTAAAAATTTTTATGGAATATATAAAAAAATGCTTTCAAAAGATTTAGATTTTAATAATGTTTTTGATATTAAAGCATTTAGAGTGATTGTGGATAAAGAAGAAGATTGCTATTCTGCTTTAGGAGCTGTCCATTCAACATGGCGCCCCGTCCCTGGCAGATTTAAAGATTACATTGCTTTACCTAAGAGTAATGGATATCAATCATTACATACTAACGTCTTAGGACCATTCGGTGATAAAGTTGAAGTCCAAATTAGAACACAAAAAATGCATGAAATTGCTCAATTTGGAGTTGCAGCACATTGGAAATATAAGCTTGATAAAGATTTTAAAAAATCAAAATCACTAGAAATACCTAATAGTATTTTAAAAATTTTTGATACTCAAACTTTAAATGACCCTAAAGAATTTATTGATGCTGTAAAAGATGAGTTGATAACAAATTTTGTATATACTTTCACTCCAAAAGGGGATTTGAAAGAACTTCCTATTGGATCCTCAATTATCGATTTTGCTTATTCAATTCATAGTGATATTGGAAACTCATGTTTTGGTGGAAGAGTTAATGGTGCCATCGTTCCAATTAGTTATAAACTAAAAAGCGGCGACATGATTGAAATAATAACTAAAAATGATCAATCACCTAAAAGAGATTGGTTAAAACATGTTGTTACTTCTAAGGCTAAAACAAAAATAAGATCTTCTGTTAAAGATTCCAATATTAATGATTCAATTAAAATTGGTAAGTCTATTTTAGCTCAAAAACTATTATCCTATGGATTAAGTATTGACAATTCTTCTACAATAAATAATTTAAAAGACTTTATTAAAGAAAAGAAAATTAGAAACTTAGATGACTTATATATTAAATTTTCATTAACGCAAATTAATATATTAGAAATATTATCCTTTTTGAAAATTGACGTTAAAAATAAATTAAAAGTTCACAAGTCTTCACGCGTTATCGATACATCTAATGCTATAACTGTAGGTGGAAATCAAAATGTAATGGTAAGGTACGCAAAATGTTGTTCCCCTATTTATGGTGATGAAATCATTGGTTTTATAACTATTGGTAGAGGTATTTCTATCCATCGAATATCTTGTAATCAAATTTTAGAGATTGATTCGACAAGGAAAATTGAAGCAAAATGGGATAAAGGTTTTGCTTCAAAATCTTCAACTAAATTGAAAGTATCATGTTTCGATAAGCCTGGAATATTATCTGAAGTATCCAATATTATAGCAAAACATGATTCAAATATAATTAAAATAAATGCTAAGCAAATTTCATCATTAAAATCGTCAATTTACTTAGAACTTTTAGTTAGGGATGCTAATCATTTAAATGAAATAGTTGATAGCTTGTCATCAATAGGCAATGTAAATAATGTTGAAAGACTCAGAAATATGAATTTAGAACAAATTGAATTAAATTTGTAATTATTTTTTAACAAAATATAATATGCTTTAGTTTTGGAACAAGATAATAAAAAAACTAAATTTTTTAATACAGTTAAATCAATACTTATTGCTTTGATAATTGCATTGGTTTTTAGATACGTACTTTATCAACCTTTTAAAATTCCATCAAAATCTATGTTGCCAAATTTATTAGTTGGAGATCATCTTATAGCCGATAGAATAAATTATGGATTTTCCATACCTTGCTCCTCATCTTTCACAATTAAACCATTTAAAGAAATAAAAAGAGGTGATGTAATAATTTTTCATTGGCCTGGCTCTCCAAGTTCAGATTCATGCCCTAATGGAGGTTTCCTTGGCTTTTTTTCAATTTATTATATAAAGCGAGTGATAGGTGTTCCAGGCGATATAATTGAAATAGAGGGTAATGATATCTATATAAATGGCAAAAATATATCTTACCCAACTGATAAATTTTTTTATGATAATGATCAAAAGTATAAGGTCATAATTAATATATTTGATGAAAAAGAAATCGAAACAATATATGTTGCTAATAATAATACGCCTGAAAATTTTATAAAAATTAAAGTTCCTTTAAATAGTTATTTTGTCCTTGGAGATAATAGAGATAATAGTTTAGATAGTAGATTCTGGGGTTTTGTTGATAGAAATAATATAATAGGAGTTCCTACAATTATTCATTTTTCTTGGGATGGTGATTTTAAATCTCCTCAAGATATAATAAGATTTGAAAGATTTTTTAAGAGTATTGAATAATGTTTAATGTTTTATCTGTCGATGACTTAAGTCAAGATTTTCTCATTAGTTTGTGGGACGAAGCTTATGATAGAAAAGGCAAGAGGAATAAAAAGCTCAATGGTAAAATTTTAACTAACTTATTTTATGAACCTTCAACACGAACTTCGTCATCCTTTTATAGTGCAATGAAGCTCTCTGGTGGTGATGTAATCCCAATAAATAATGTCACTTTTTCATCTGTATCTAAGGGTGAATCATTAGAGGATACTGTTAAAACAATTAGTCAAATGTGTGACCTTATTGTTCTCAGACATAATATCGCAGGGTCGGCAAAAATAGCTTCCCAAGTATCAGGAGTTCCAATAATAAATGCAGGTGATGGAAATAGTGAACATCCAACCCAAACTATTTTGGATGGATATACAATTTATCATTATTTTAATAAAAAAATTGATAACTTAAATATTACATTAGTTGGAGATTTAAAAAATGGGAGAACAGTTAAGAGTTTGGTTAAATTATTAACACGATTTAAAAACAATAAATTTAATTTTGTAAGTCCTGAGAATTTAAGATTTGATGGTCAATTACCACCAAATTCATCAGAAGTGTCAGATATTAATAAAGTTATAGAAGAAACAGATATTCTATATGTAACAAGAGTTCAGAAAGAAAGAGGAAGCAAGTATAATTATGAATTATCAATAGATCAGTTAGATAAAATTCCTAAAAATTCAATTGTAATGCATCCTTTTCCAAGAGTTACAGAAATACCATCTTCCTTTGATAAAGATCCAAGAGCAAAATATTTTGATCAAATAAAATTTGGAGTTTGGTGCAGGCAAATTTTATTAGAGAGAATTTTACTATGAAAAATTTTTTTATTTTAAATGGTAGAGTTTTAGATCCATCCCAAAATTTAGATAAAAAAATAAATATAGAAATTAGAAATGGGAAAATTTATAAATTTTTTTCTAATAAAATAAAGAATATTGATTCTTTAAATCATATCGATGCTAAAGGATTCATTGTTTCTCCAGGATTTATAGATTTACATGTTCATCTTAGAGATCCTGGGTTGACACATAAAGAAACAATTGGATCAGGATCTAAAGCTGCAGCTTTTGGAGGATTTACATCTATAGCTTGCATGCCAAACACTTCCCCTCCTAACGATAACCCAAAAATCACTAATTATATTATGAAAAAATCAAAAAGAGATTCTCTAGTCAAGATTTATCCTATTGGTGCAATAACTAAAGGACAAGATGGAAAGTCTTTAGCAAAAATTAAAGAAAATATACATGCTGGATGTATTGGTATTTCTGATGATGGATTTCCTGTTACTAATTCATCTTTATTATATGAGGCAATGAACATGGCAAAAGATTTACAAGTACCCTTAATTTCACATTGCGAAGAATGTTCATTATCTAAGAATGGTGTAATTAATGAAGGTTTTGTATCTAGAAAAAATAACCTTCCTGGAATTCCAAATATTTCTGAAGAGCTTGGTATTTTGAGAGATATTTTTATTTCTGATTTTACCGGATGTCATTTACATATTTGTCATGTTTCAACCGAAGGTTCGGTAAAAATAATTAAAGACGCAAAAGGAAGAGGCTCTAATATTACATGTGAAGCAGCTCCCCATCATTTTACATTGTCTGAAAAGGACATAGATATTAAAAATTCAAATTTCAAGATGAATCCACCATTAAGGTCTGATAAAGATAAAAAAGCTATAATTGATGGACTAAAAGATGGAACGATTGATATAATTGCAACTGATCATGCACCCCATGCTAAAAAAGAAAAAAAAACTGGTTTTCTGAAAGCACCTTTTGGAATTATTGGTCTCGAGACTGCATTACCTTTGAGTCTTAATTTGGTTAGAAATAAAAAAATAACCATGATGAATTTAATTAAAAAGCTATCTTTTATTCCTGCAAAAATTGCCAAAATAGAAGCTGGCAGTCTCAAGAAGGGTAATTTTGCTGATATAACAATTTTTGATCCTAATGAAAAGTTTAATTATTCGGAAAATTTAATAAATTCAAAAAGTAAAAATAGCCCTTTGATAAATAAATTCTTACAAGGGAAGGTCAAATATACGTTTGTAAATGGAAATTTGATTTATGATGATAGGAAATAAATAATTGAAGTTATCTAAAAACTTAATTCTTATAACCTCCGCATCTTTCTTCTTTTTTTATGCATATCATTCATATTTGATTTTACCAATCAGGATAATTGATTTAGGCGGTGGAGAACATGATGTAGGATTAATTATGTCCGTTGCTGGTGCGAGTACACTTTTTTTTACACCAATTTCCGGGATTTTAGGAGACTCTTATAATAAAAAATATCTTCTATTTTTTGGTGCTCTAGGTCTATCAATTACTAATTTTTTATTTATTTATTTTAATGACTTATATTTCTCTTATGTTATTTTAAGATTCTTTCAAGGTTGCTCTTTCTCTTTCTTTTTTGTTAGTGCTGGAACTTTTGTCGCTGAAAATATTGGTATTAAGAATCAGGCTCAAGCTTTAGGTTTTTTTGGTGTTTTTACAATTATTAATCATGCATTAGCGCCAACTTTATCAACATATATTATTGAACATATGGGCTATAAAAATTTTTTTATTGTTTCATCAGTTTCTGCATTTGTGAGTTTTATAGTTTTAACTTTTATTAAAAGCAAAAAACCTAAATTAGTTCAAAACAAAAAAGAATCTTTAAGAATACTTTTTGAAACTTTAAAAGATATAAAAATTGTTCAGATTATGTTGGTCATGTTTTTAGTGGGAGGAGCTTTTGTAACGTGTTTAAATTTTGCTGCATTATTTGCATCAAATAATTTAGTTAAACCTATAACTATTTTCTTTATTTCTTATACTATTATGGCTCTTATAATGAGAATATTTTTTGGCTGGATACCAGATAAATTTGGTCAATTAAAAGTATGTTTCCCTGCTTTAATGGGTTTTGGGATTTCAATAGGTATTTTATCTTTTTCTACATCATATGAAATGTTTATAATTTCAGGAGCGCTATTTGGATTATCTCATGCGCTTGTATATCCATCTTTGTATTCTTTAGCATTATCTTTTACTAGTGAATTAAACAAAACTAAAACATTTTCTCTCTGTAGTCTTTCATTTACTTTTGGTGGAATGATTTTTTCTCCTTTATATGGTTATGTTGCAGAAATTGTTTCTTTCAAGGTCATGTTCTTATCTTGTAGTATAATAGTCACTATAGGTTTTTATTTTTTAATCAATAAATTGAAATCTAATGTTAAGGATGTAATTTGATGAGCACTGAAAATGAATATATAAAAGTTAGAAAAGAAAAAATTGATAGGTTAAAGAAAGATAACCAAATTCCCTTTAAAAATAATTTGATTCCATCTATATCATTAAATGAACTTTATAATCTGTTAAAAGATTCTGATGGTGAATCTAATTTAGATGATACTAAATACAGAATTGTAGGGAGAATTAAAGCTATTAGAAGTTTTGGAAAATCAGCATTTATTAATATTGTTCAGAATCATTCTGAATTTCAAATTTTTATATCTAAAAATTCCACAGGTGAGGATGCAATGGAATTTTTTAAAAAATTTATTGATATTGGAGATTTTATTTACTGCGAAGGCACATGTTTTTTCACCAAAACAAAACAATTATCTTTAGATGCTAAAAAAATTGATTTAATTACAAAATCCTTATCTCCTCTGCCTGAGAAATGGCATGGATTAACAAACATTGAAACAAGATATCGTCAGAGATATTTAGATTTGATTTCTAATAATGAGGTAAAAGATATTTTTATTGCTAGATCTAAGGTTATTAATTGTTTACGAGAGTCTTTAATAGGCAAAGACTTTCTGGAAGTGGAAACACCAATTTTACATAAAAAAGTTGGAGGTGCAGCTGCAAAGCCTTTTCTAACTTTCCACAATACTTTAGATATGGAATTAAAATTACGAATAGCTCCAGAGTTATATTTAAAAAGGTTAATTGTTGGTGGCTTTGATAAAGTTTTTGAAATAGGTAGAAACTTTAGAAATGAAGGAATGTCAACTCAACATAATCCTGAATTTACAATGATAGAAATTTATCAAGCATATTCAAATTATGAATCGATGATGATATTAATTGAAGAATTAATATCAAACTGTACCAATGCTTTAGGATTAAATGAAAATATAATATTTCAAGAGAGAACAATTAACTTCAAAAGACCTTGGAAAAAAATAAGTATGATTGATTGGACCTCCGAATTTCTAGGTTTTGATGTTCTTGAAAATGATAAAAAATTATTTGATATAGCAAGTGATAAAAATATTGAGCATTTTAACCAAATTGGAAAGATTATTTCGGAGATTTTTGAGGAAAATTATTTCCAAAATAATTTTGATCCAGTTTTTGTTTATGATTTTCCTATAGATATTTCGCCACTTGCTAGAAGATATGATATTGATTCTAGACGAGCCGAAAGATTTGAATTATTTATTAATGGCAAAGAAATCGCAAATGCTTTTTCAGAATTAAATGATTCTGAAGACCAGAAAGAAAGATTTCAAAAGCAGCTCGATTTGAAAAAGCTTGGAGATGAGGAGGCGTCAGATATGGATCTTGATTATATAGAAGCATTATCTTATGGAATGCCACCTACAGCTGGGGCAGGGATTGGTATAGATAGATTGATTATGCTTTTAACAAATTCTCCGTCAATTCGTGATGTTATATTATTCCCTCATTTGAGAGATGAATGAATTTAATATTTTTTTTAGTTAACAAGTTTTTTAAATCTATTTTTAAAAATAAGTCATCAAGGCTTCCCGCTCTAATTTCACTTTTTTCCATTTTTATTTCAATTTTTTCTATCATGATTGTTATGTTTGTAATGAAAGGTTTTGAAATTAAAGTACAGAATAAAATTCTAGAAAACTTTCCACATATTATTTTTCAAAGTCCTAAAAATGAAAATATATCTAAGTTAAATGAATTGAAAAATATTTTAAAAATTGATAAAACCGTTGAAACATATGGCGCAATTATAATAAATAATGAATTTTCTATAGTTAAAATAAAGGGTAAAACTGAAGTTGAAGAAATAAATAATAAAAAAAATGATTCTAAATTACCTGTAGTAATTCTAGATAGAAATCTTTTCTTTCAAAATCGCACAAATACAACTATTGAGATATTTATACCGGCACCGAATACTTTGAAAAAAATCCGGAAAATAGATGTATTCGTTGGTGGCAGTTCGAATAATTCTTGCAATGTTCCATGTATTTTCATTGATTATAAAACTTCATTAAATATACTAAATAAATCTGAGAGCTTTTATGAAGTTTTACTTAAAAATCCATTTAATTCAGATATTACAATAAAAGAAATTCTGTCAATTAAGCCAGAGTTGCAAGGAAAGATTATTGATTGGAAATCATTAAATTCTAATTTGTTTAACATAATGAAATTAGAAAGATTTTCGCTTGGTATTTTTTTATTTTTTCTGATTTTAATATCTTCAACTACTTTATATTCAAATACAGTAAGCATGATATTTCAAAAGAAATCCGATATCGCTACACTCATATCATTAGGAGCCACAAATAAGCAAGTAGTTTTAGTATTTTTGATTACTAATCTTTTAATCGCACTTTGTGGATATTTGTTAGGAGTAATATTAGTTGTTTTAACAACTTACTTATTGATTAATACAAACTTGATTGAAATACTAAATATTAATTTAACTTTTTATGGAATTGAAGGATTTCCAATTATATTTTCATTGGAATATTTTTTCTATATATCTTTTTTTTCTTTGCTAATTATTATTTTTGCAACTTATTTACCTACAAAAAATTATCTAGGTAAAAACATAAGGAATTTAATAAATAGGAATAATTAATGATAGAAATTAAAAATTTAGTAAAAAATTACGATAACACATCGATTAAATATAGTGACTATAAAATAGAGAAAGGAGATTTTGTATCAATAATTGGCCCATCAGGGTCAGGGAAATCAACCTTAATCGATTTAATAGTAAATTTTATTACTTACTCGAGTGGAAATATTTATATTTTTGATAAAGAAATATCACAATATAGAAGAAAAGAAAAAAATATATTGATGAAAAGATTAGGAATAATGTCATCAAATAGTCTCTTATTGTCGGATTTAACAGTGATAGAAAATATTAAATTGCCTCAATTGATTCATAAGAATCAAATCGAAGAGAGTCACATGAGCTACTTAATTAATAAACTAAATATTGAAAATTTACTTCTTAAATATCCTATGAGCTTATCAACAGGACAAAGACAAAGAGTACTATTAGCAAGAGCTATGATCTTAAAGCCAGATATTTTAATAGCAGATGAACCTACTTCAAATTTAGACTCAGAAAATACAAATAATTTAATTAAATGTTTAGTTAATTTGAATCATGAACTCAAAACTACTATAATAGTGGCAACACACGATAAGGTTGTTTCTAATGCATCAAAAAGGATATTTCAACTCAGATGAATTATAGTATTAAGTTCATAGTCATAAATTTTATTATTATTAGTATTGCATTTTCAACCTCTGCCTTGTCAGATAACCTTAATTTAGAAGATAATAAAGAAATTTATAGAATTGAGTTTTTTGGCAATAAAGTTATAAAAGACGATAGAATTTCAGATATAATCAAAACAAAAGTCGACTCAAAGTATGATCCAAATCAAATTAAAGAAGATATTAAAAATTTATATAAAACGGAATATTTTTATAAAATTGATGTCGTTACTAAATTATTAAATGATAAATTACTTGTTATATACAGATTTGAAGAAAACCCTATTTTGGCTGACCTCAGGATATCAGGTAATGATAAAATAACAGATAAAGAAATATTAGATGTTATTCCAATTCAAAAAGGAAAACTTACAAGTAAAGACAATCTTGAAATAACTTTAGCAATTGTTGAACAATTTTATCTTCTAAAGGGCTTTAATAAAATAAAAGTAGAAGAAAAAATAACACCAATAGGTGAGGGTGTAATTCAATATTCATTAAAAATTACCGAGGGTGACAGAGGTTTTGTAAAAGGAATAGTTATAAAAGGAACAAGTTCTGAAAATTCAAAAAAAATATTAAAAACACTTGAAACGAAAACAAAATGGGTTTTCTCCGGTATCACCGGACGAGGCAGATTATCGGAAGATATAATTGATGCGGATAGGTTTAAAGTAAGAGCTTTCTTTCTAAATAATGGTTATGTGGATGTTAAAGTATCAAAACCGAAAATAGTATATATTGAAGACAAAGACGGATATTTAGTTGTTTTTGATGTAGAGGAAGGGAAAAGATTTAAAGTGGGAAGTGTAACTTTCTCTGGAGACTTATTAGATGACACAGACCTATATAAATTTACATCTCTTGATGATGCTGAATATTTCAGTTTAGAAAAAATGAATATAGATATAGAAAATTTAACTATAGCATACGGAGATGAGTCCTATGCCTTTGCTAATATAAATCCAATATTTAATCAAGATGATGAAACTTTAAAAATTTCAATTAAATATAATATTGAAAAGGGTGAAAAATATAAAGTAAACAAAATAAGTATTTTTGGTAATACAAGGACTAGAGATAAGGTTATCAGACGTGAAATACAAGTAAAAGAACAAGAAGATTACTCGGGTACAAAAATTAAAAGATCTAAAGGCTTTATTAACAGAAGAGGTTTTTTCGAAACAGTTGATATAAAAGAAATCCCTTCTGCAGAAAAACCTAATTTTCTTGATTTAGAAGTAACAGTTGAGGAGAAGCCAACTGGATATTTTAGTATTCAAGGTGGATATAGTTCAGTCGAAGCTTTGCTTTTAGGAGTACAAATTCAAGAAAATAACTTATTTGGATATGGTAAATCGTTAGGTGCTTCAGTGACTGTTGGTACAGTTAGTAAGAATTTTTTAATTGACTATGGAGATCCATATTTTTTAGATACAAATTATCAATTAAGACTTCAGCTTTTCAACAGAGATTATGAATACATTGATTACGATAGAAAAAGGTGGGGTGGTAGTATTGAAATTGGAAAGGAATTAAATACCTGGACCTTTACACGAGTAAGATATAGATATGAAAGTATAACAATTGATGATTTAGATTCAGTTGCAACCGAAGTGTTATCTGAAAGTAAAGATAAGATTAGTTCTTTTTCACTTGGACTGACTTATGATACGAGAGATAATTTTATGGATCCATCAGAAGGAATAAACTCTGGGCTTTATGTCCAAGAATCAAATAGTTATTTAGGTGCAAATTTACATTTCACAGAATATACAGGAAATATAAGTAAGTATTATAGCTTTATCCCTAATCATACAATTGCATTTTCAGCTGAAGGAGCATTTATAAATTTCCGTAATGCTGGAAACAGGCTTATAGTATCTGAAAGATATTATCTAGGTGGACCTGAGAATTTGCGTGGGTATAAATTTGCTCGTGTATCTCCAAGAAGAACTCTATCTAATGGTAAATTTGTAAGAATTGGTGGAAATAAATTTGTTTATTCTTCACTAGAATATTTATATCCTCTAGCCTTAGAAACTAATTTAAAAGGAATTTTATTTGTTGATGTTGGTCAAACATATGAAGAAAAGGATAATATTGACCTTAATCCTATTGATATGAAAAGGGATATAGGTTTTGGATTTAGATGGCTTTCACCAATTGGACCATTGAAACTTGATTTTGGATTTCCTATAGGTAAAAGAGAATCTGATGAAAGCAAGTACGAAGTACAATTTTCTTTTGGATCTGTATTCTAGTATAATAAAAAACAAAACGGAGGAATAAATGAAATTTTTTAATAAATTATTAATATCATTATTTGCATTAATATTATTATCATCTGGCATAAATGCCGAGGAAAGTAAAAATCTTAAAGTTGCAATAGTTAATTTTCAGAGATTAGTTGTTGAATCAGATTTGGGTAAACAGTACTTAAAGACGGCAAAATCAAGTATTGAGAAAAAACAGAAAATTTTATCTAAGTTAGAAGATCAAGTTAGAAATATGAGAGACAAATTTGAAGAGCAAAAATTAGTTTTAGATGAAAAAGCTCGTGACGAAAAAGGAGAAGATTTAGCATATAAGATTACAGAGCTTAGAAGAAAAAGAGAAGATTTTGAAGCTGATGTGAAAATTGAAGATTCTAAATTTCAAAGAGATATTATGAGGAATGCCATGAAGGCAGTTAAAGTTGTTTCTGAACAGCTGGGATTTGACATAGTTATTTCTTCACAATCTCCAGGCTTAATGTATTTGAATCCATCGCTAGATATAACAGATAAAGTTTTAGAGCAAATGAATAATTAACTTATTATGTTTATGAACAAGGAAGAAATTAAAAAATATTTGCCTCATAGAGAACCTTTTTTATTTGTAGACACTGTTACAAATTTAAATAATGAAAAAAATATAGAAGGGACAGTAACATTCCCTTCTAACTCTTTTTTTTTAGAAGGCCACTTTCCTGAAAGACCAATAGTGCCGGGTGTTATTATTGTAGAGTCTCTGGCTCAATTAGGTGGAATTTTAATTTATAAATCCTTTGAAAAAGATTTAATTGGTAAGGATCCTGCTCTTATTGCTATTGAAGCAGCCAAATTTAAAAAACCAACATTACCTGAAGAAAAATTAATAATTAAAGCAGAACTAGTTAAATCTAAGCTAAATATTTTTAAAATTTACGCTGAGGCATACAATGATGATATTTTAGCCGTATCCTCAAATATTACTGCGACCGTTTTAGCATAATTTCCTATATTACTTAACATTGAGAATCTACTAACCGTATGTTAATATACGGCTTTATATTTTTGCTGGCGTAGCTCAGAGGTAGAGCAGCTGATTTGTAATCAGCCGGTCGGGGGTTCAAGTCCCTTCGCCAGCTAATTTGGGGATATGGCAGAGTGGACAAATGCATCAGACTGTAAATCTGACGGCGTAAGCCTACGGTGGTTCGAATCCATCTATCCCCATAAAGCGCGGGAGTAGCTCAGTTGGCTAGAGCATCTGCCTTCCAAGCAGAGGGTCGCGGGTTCGAGTCCCGTTTCCCGCTTTTGCCCAGGTAGCTCAGTGGTAGAGCACATCCTTGGTAAGGATGAGGTCGGCGGTTCAAACCCGCTCTTGGGCTAAAAAATATTTTGGTAACAGTTATTGTTACTAGTAAATCAACGAGGTAGATTTAAGTTATGGGAGATAATATAGTAGTAGTCGCTTTAGAGTGTATAGAATGTTCTGGAAAGAACAAGTATCACTATAGAAAAAATAAAAAAGTTCAAAGAGATAAACTTGAGCTGAAAAAATATTGTAAATATTGTAAGGGACATTTTATACATAAAGAAACCAAATAGGGGTGTAGCTCAGTTGGTAGAGCGACGGTCTCCAAAACCGTAGGTCGGGAGTTCGAGACTCTCCACCCCTGGGAGATAATATAAAAATGCTAAGTAAATTTTTTAGTGAAGTTAAAAACGAATTAGATAAAATTTCATGGATTGATAAGAGAGAGAATATTAAATCAACCGCTGGTGTGGTAATAGTGACAATTGTTTTAGGTATAATTCTTTTGGTAATTGATTTAATTTTTTCAAAATTAACCGAATTCTTTTTAGGTGGTTCATAATGTCTGATAAATGGTATGTAGTTCATGTTAATACAGGTTCGGAAGACACTGTTAAAAGTTATATTTTTGAGCAAATGAAAATGGATAAGTGTGATGGAATGGTGACAGATGTTTTAGTTCCCACCGAAACAATTGAAGAACAATTAAAAGGTGGAAAAAAGAAAACGTCTTCTAAGAAATTTTTTCCAGGATATCTTTTGGTTAAGACAGAATTAAATGATGAATCTTGGCATTTTTTAAGAAAAATACCAAAAGTCATTGGCTTTGTGGGTGGTAAAGTAAAAGATGGTAAACTCGATCCTGATTCAGTTCCAAGCGTAGATGAATCTGAAATTAATAAAATGAGGAATAAAATAGAAGAGGGCACTCTCAAACCCACACCTAAAATTATATTTGATAAAGGTGAATCTGTTAAAGTTATTGAAGGACCTTTTGAAAGTTTTACGGGTATTGTAGAGGAAGTGAAAGTTGAAAAAGGTAAAATTCAGGTTATAGTTGAAATCTTTGGTAGAGCAACACCAATAGATCTTGATTTTAATCAAGTGGAGAAAATTTAATGAAAAAAGTATCTGGAAGTTTAAAACTCCTTTGTGAAGCTGGTAAAGCTTCACCTGCACCTCCTATTGGACCCGCTCTTGGGCAAAAAGGGGTCAATATTATGGAGTTTTGTAAAGCTTTCAACGCAGAATCTCAAAAACTCGAAGGTACACTGCCTGTTGTTGTTACGGTATATGAAGATAGATCTTTTTCTTTTGTAATAAAGACTCCTCCTGTGTCATATTTAATAAAAAAAGCAGCAAATATTCAAAAAGGATCTAAAACAACTCCAATGGTAAAAGTAGGTAAAATTTCAAAAAATCAAGTTGAAGAAATTGCTAAAACAAAAATGGTAGATTTAAATGCAAATGATATCTCAAGTGCGATGAAAATCGTTGAGGGAACTGCAAAAAGTATGGGTGTAGAAGTAGAGGTTTAAATGAGTAAGCTAAAAGAAAAACAAGAAAATATAAAAAGTAAATTTGATTCTAATAAGTTCTATTCTATTAAAGAAGCTGTAGAAATTATCAAGACTATTGAATCGTCTAAATTTGATGAAACAATAGACATATCAGTTCAACTAGGAATTGATCCCAAAAAATCAGATGAACAAATTAAGTATGCAATTATGCCACCTCATTCACTTGGTAAGACAATTAAAGTACTTGCAATTTGTAATGGTGATTATCAAAAAATCGCGACAGATGCCGGCGCCGATATTGTTGGTGGTGAAGAAATTATTGATAAAATTTTGAATGAAAGTTGGGTTGATTTTGATGTTGTAATATCAATACCAGAATTAATGCCAAAAGTTGGTAAATTAGGAAAAATCTTGGGCCCCAAAGGAATAATGCCTAGCCCTAAAATGGGAACAGTAACTAAAGATATTGAAAAAGCTGTAAAAGAGTCTAAGCAGGGTAGGATTGAGATTAAAAATGATAAACTTGGTTTAGCAAATTTTCCTGCAGCTAAAAAATCTTTTGATAGTTCTTCAATATTAGATAATATTTATCACTTAATGAATTCTCTTAATTCATCAAAACCATCATCATCTAAAGGGGTTTTTATGAAAAAGGTTACAATTTCATCAACCATGGGTCCTGGTTTGAAAATTGATTTATCTTCGTTAAAAGATGAAATTAAAAGTGGAGTACAACAATAATGTTAAGTAAGGAAAATAAAAAAGATATAGTTTTAAATTATTCTAAAGAGCTCTCTGACTCACCTTCTTTTCTTTTGATTAATTACGCAGGTTCTAAAGTTAAAGAGTTTGAGAGTTTAAGAAAAGCTTTTAATAAAATTAACACTAAAATTTCTGTTGTTAAAAATACTTTACTTCAAAAAGCAACAGAAAATACAGATTTTAAAGAGCATTTCTCTTCATTAAAAGGTGAAACAGCTATAGCACTTTTAAACGAAAATTATGTAGAAGCTGCTAAATCTTTCATGGATATTAAAAAAGAAAGCCCTGTGTTTGAAATAAAGTTTGGCTATATTGATGGAAATGTTATAACAGTAAGTGAATTAGAGAAAATATCAAAGTTGCCATCAAAAGAAGTTTTAATTAGCCAATTCTTATCTGTCTTGAATCAGCCTATAGCTAAATTCGCATATGCGGCGAAATCAATACCCTCAAGTTTAATAAATGTATTAAATAACTTGAAAGATAAAAAATAACCATATATAATACGAGTTCAATATTCGGAGGAAATTATGCCTGAAGTTTCAAGAGAAGACGTTATAAGTTATCTAGAAAATGCAAATTTACTGGAAATTTCTGAATTAGTTAAGGACATTGAAGAAAAATTTGGTGTCCAAGCGGCTGCACCTGTTGCTGTTGCTGCAGCTCCAGCTGGTTCAGCACCTGCGGAAGGTTCTGCTGAAGAAAAAACAGAGTTTGATGTAACTCTTAGCGATGCTGGTGGCGAGAAAATTAAAGTTATCAAGATAGTGAGAGAAGTCACTGCACTTGGGCTAAAAGAAGCTAAAGAGCTTGTTGAATCTGCCCCTAAGCCCCTTAAACAAGGTGTTAAAAAGGAAGAAGCAGAAGAAATCAAGAAAAAACTAGAAGATGTTGGCGCTAAAGTAGAGTTAGCTTAGTTTTAATTAGTTATCATAAGTCCAAGAGGTGAATTTTTGCATAAAGAAAATATTCTTTTAACAAAACGTAGAAAAAGTTTTAGAGATAGACTAAAGACAGTTACTGATATTCCAGACTTGTTAAGTGTTCAAAAAGAATCATTTAACTTGCTTATACAGGCTGACGTCGATCCTGATAAAAGAGAAAATATTGGCTTAGAAAAGGTGTTTAGGGCATCTTTTCCTATTGATGATTATCAGGGTAGGGCTTCTTTAAGTTATGTTTCATATCGTGTTGAGGAACCGAAATATAGTATAGCTGAGTGTAAACTCAAAGGTTACAATTATCAGTCAGCAATTCATGTAAAGTTTGACCTTTGCACCTGGGAATATGATTTAGATGAGAACGAAAATCCTATTCTCGAAACCAAAAGAGTTAAAGATATCAAACAACAAGAAGTTTTCTTTGGTGAAATTCCAATAATGACTCCAAATGGTGCTTTTGTAATTAATGGTACTGAGCGTGTTATTGTGAATCAACTTCATAGATCACCTGGTGTTTTTTTTGATGCTCAAAGAGGTTCTAAAGACCTAACATCTTCTGGTAAAACTAATTTTACTGCTAGAATCGTTCCACAAGATGGCAGATGGCTAGATTTTGAATTTGATTCTAAAGATATTCTTTTTGTTAGGATTGATAGAAAAAAGAAATTTCATTCGACACTTCTGATGTTAGCTTTAGGAGAAAATGCCAATACTATTTTAGATACCTTTTATAAAAAAGAATCAATTTCGTTTGATGGCAAGGGTTTTTCTAAAGATATTAATTTTGATTTATTACCATACCAAAGAGCCTCCCAAGATATAAGTGATAAAAATGGAAATCTTATTATAAGAGAGAATAGAAGATTTAATGAAAGAATTATAGAAAAAATTAACAGTTCTAAAATGAATAAATTGGAAGTACCAGATGAAGAACTACTTGGGTCTTATTTAGTTAAAAAAATAGATGGTACATTTGATCCTGAGGATGAAATTCAGTCCAATTTAATAGAAGAAATTACAGAAGAAACAATTGAATTAATTAGAGATAATAATATTGATAAATTTGAAATATATTATGTTGATAATAACTTTTTTACCAACTCACTTGTTCTTACCATAAATGAAATGATATCTAAAACTAAAGTTTTAACAAAAGAACAAGCGGTTGCAGAAATTTATAAAAAATTTAGACCTACCGACCCTCCAACGCCAAAAGTTGCCATGACATTTTTTGATAATATGTTTTTTAGTGAAGATACCTATAGGTTATCAAGAGTTGGAAGAATGAAAATAAATTATAAGTTAAATCATGGAGTATCAAATTCAAAATTGTGTTTAGATCCTCGAGACATTCTAGAGTCTTTTAAATATCTTTTACTCTTAAAATCAGGTAGGGGTGAAGTTGATGATATTGATCACTTAGGTAATAGACGAGTAAGAACAGTTGGAGAGTTAATTGAGGATAGATTTTTTGTAGGTCTTGAAAGACTTTCAAAAAGTATTAAAGAAAAATTAATGTATAACGTCGTTGATGAAATGTTCCCAGCCGATATTGTAATACCAAAAAGTGTAACTTCTGTTGTTAAAGAGTTTTTTGCAACCGGTCAACTTTCCCAATTTATGGATCAAACAAATCCACTTTCTGAAATAACACATAAAAGAAGATTGAGTGCTTTAGGGCCCGGGGGTCTGACAAGAGAACGAGCGGGATTTGAAGTTAGAGATGTTCATTCATCTCATTATGGTCGTATCTGTCCTATTGAGACACCAGAGGGTCCGAATATTGGATTAATATCAAGTTTAAGCACATATTCTAAAATTAATGAACATGGATTCATTCTAACTCCGTATAGAGAGGTTAATGATTGTAAAGTAACCAATAAAATCAAATATCTTAATGCACTAGAAGAAGAGGATTATATAATAGCCCAAGCTAATGCGGAATTAAATGAAGATAATATCTTTTTAAATGATTTGGTTGATGCAAGAAATGCTGGTGAATTTGAAGTTGTTTCAAAAGAGGATGTTCAATTAATGGATGTTTCTCCAGCTCAATTAGTATCAGTGTCTTCATCTTTAATTCCATTTCTTGAGCATGACGATGCTAACAGAGCCTTGATGGGTTCAAATATGCAAAGGCAAGCTGTACCTTTGTTAAAATCTTCTGCTCCTTTAGTTGGAACTGGTTTTGAAAAAAATATTTCTCGCGACTCTGGAGTTAATGTTATTGCCAATAATGATGGAACTGTTGATTATGTTGATTCTTCAAAAATTGTTATCTTAAAAGATGATAAGAATTCAAATGAAGTATCTGATATATATGACTTAATCAAATTTCAAAGATCAAATCAGAATACATGTTGGAATCAAAAACCGATAGTCAAAAAAGGCCAGAAAATTAAAAAAGGGGATATAATAGCTGATGGTCCGTCAACTGAATATGGTGAATTAGCACTTGGAAAAAATATAATGATAGCCTTTATGGCATGGGGTGGATATAATTTTGAGGATGCTATTTTAATAAGCGAGAGACTCTCAAAAGAGGATACTTTTACATCTGTCCATATTGAAGAATTTGAATGTATCTCCAGAGAAACAAAACTAGGTAAAGAGGAAATTACAAGAGACATTCCAAATGTTAATGAGGATAACCTTTCTTTTCTTGACAAAGATGGAATAATCCAAATTGGAGCTGAGGTAAAACCAAATGACATATTGGTTGGAAAAATATCTCCAAAGGGTGAGACACAATTATCTCCTGAGGAGAGATTGTTAAGAGCAATTTTTGGTGACAAAGCTGGTGATGTAAAAGATACTTCTTTAAGAGTTCCACCGGGAGTAAACGGAATAGTATTAGATGTTAAAACACTTGTTTCAAGATTAGGTGATAAACAGGATCAGTCAAGATCAGGTTCTCCTGAAGTAATTGAATTAAAAGCTCAGCTAGAAAAAGAAGTTGATTATATTAAATCTGAAGCCCGTTCAAAATTAAAAAATATTTTTGTTGGAAAAACATCTATAAACGATGTTAGATCAAGTAGGAAAATTGTTCTTAAAAAAACTAAAGAAATTACTGAAGAGTCTTTTGCATTGGTTCCTTATGATAAAATTATTACAATTGAATTTAATGAAAGATCAAATTTTTTAAATGAGATTGAATCAATTCTAAAGATTTGTGATGAAAAAATTGAAAGTGTTTCTAGCAGAATCAATGTTGAAATAGATAAATTATCACAACCAGATGATTTACAGCCTGGTGTTTTAAAAGTTATTAAAGTATATGTCGCTGTTAAGAGAAAACACCAAGTTGGTGATAAAATGGCTGGTAGACATGGAAATAAAGGAGTTGTTTCAAGGGTCCTTCCTGTTGAAGATATGCCTTATCTTCCAGATGGTACGCCTGTTGATATGGTTTTAAATCCTTTGGGAGTTCCATCCAGAATGAATGTAGGACAAATATTAGAGACACACTTAGGTTTAGCGGCTAAGTCATTAGGTAATCAGATAAATCATGAATTAAATGATAAGTTTCCAAATACGGTAAAATTAAGAGAACTGATAAATGGTTTTTATAAAAATGATATTGATTACATAAATAATGTAAAAAAATTAAATGATGAAGATTTGATAGATTTAGCCAAACGACTTTCAGAAGGAGTACCTGTTGAGACTCCTATTTTTGAGGGTGTAAAAGAATCCGATATTCGTTCTTTGTTGGATGAAAATCATTTTCCACAAGATGGTAAGCTCACATTGTTTAATGGTGAAACTGGTGAGCCTTTTGATCAAAGAGTTACCGTTGGTATTATGTATATGATTAAATTACATCATTTGGTCGAAGAAAAGATTCATGCCAGAGCTATTGGACCTTACTCACTTGTCACACAGCAACCTCTTGGTGGTAAGTCTCATTTTGGTGGTCAAAGATTAGGGGAAATGGAAGTTTGGGCGCTTGAAGCTTACGGCGCAGCTAATACTCTTCAAGAATTTTTGACTGTGAAATCGGATGATGTAATTGGTAGAACACGACTTTTTGATTCTATTGTAAAAAATAAATTGAAGTTTGAGCCTGGAATTCCTGAATCTTTTAATGTTTTAACTAACGAATTGAAATCTTTGGGGCTAAACATTGAAATGATGGATAAAGGAGATGAAGTTGATGCTGAAAGCTAATATTTTGGAGGAAAGTTTATGTTAGATATGGGAGTGCTTTTTGATAAGCCAAAAAATCCATCAGATTTTAAATCTATAAAAATTAGTATTGCGTCACCGGAAGAAATAAAAGAATGGTCTTATGGTGAAATCAAAAAACCAGAGACAATCAATTATAGAACATTTAAGCCTGAAAAATACGGCCTTTTTTGTGCAAAAATATTTGGGCCAGTTAAGGATTTTGAGTGTTTATGTGGAAAATATAAAAGATTAAAACATAGAAATCATACTTGTGAAAAGTGCGGCGTTGAAGTTATTTCAAGTAAAGTTAGAAGATTCAGAATGGGACACATTGAATTATGCTCACCTGTAGCTCATATTTGGTTTCTAAAAAGTGTTCCTAGCAGAATTGGTGCTTTACTAGACATGACATTAAAAGATTTGGAAAAAGTTTTATATTTTGAATCATATGTAATTACAGATCCTGGTGATACTGGTCTTAAAGTTGGGCAAGTGATTTCAGAAGACGGATATAGAAAATTAATAGATGATAACTTTTTCTTACTAGTTGGTATGGGAGCTGAAACTATTCGTACCATGTTGGAAGAGATAGACCTAGAGGCTTTATCTGTTGAATTAAAACAAGATTTAAGATCAACATCTTCACCTTTGAAAAAAGTTAAGTTATCAAAGAGACTTAGAATAGTTGAAGCTTTTAGAAATTCAGGAAATAAGCCAGAATGGATGATTTTAAAAAGATTGCCTGTATTACCACCAGACTTAAGACCTTTAGTACCATTAGATGGTGGGAGATTTGCAACTTCAGACTTAAATGATCTTTATAGAAGAGTTATTAATAGAAATAATAGACTTAAAAAACTTATGGAATTAGGCGCACCTGATATAATTGTTAGAAATGAGAAAAGAATGCTTCAAGAATCGGTTGATGCATTATTTGAGAATGGTAGAAGAGGTAGACCAGTTCTTGGCCATAACCACAGACCTCTGAAAAGTTTAAGTGATATAATAAAGGGTAAACAAGGTAGGTTTAGACAAAATCTCTTGGGAAAGAGGGTCGATTATTCCGGTAGGTCCGTAATTGTTGTTGGACCCCAATTAAAACTACATCAATGTGGTTTGCCTAAAAAAATGGCTTTAGAACTTTTTAGACCATTTATTTATCAAAAATTAGAATTGTGGGGCCATGCTGCTACAATAAAAATTGCTAAAAATTTAGTTGAGCAACAAGCTCCAATAGTATGGGATGCTTTAGACGATGTTATTAAAGAACACCCAGTTATGTTGAACAGAGCGCCTACATTACATAGGTTAAGTGTTCAAGCTTTCGAGCCTGTTCTTGTCGAAGATAAAGCAATTCAACTTCACCCATTAGTTTGCCCAGCTTTTAATGCTGATTTTGATGGCGATCAAATGGCTGTTCATGTTCCTTTATCGGTTGAAGCACAAACAGAATGTAGGACATTAATAATGTCAACAAACAATATTTTATCTCCTGCACATGGTAAACCAATAATTTTACCATCTCAGGATATTGTTCTAGGAATTTACTACATAAGTAGAGAGGTTCCCGGAGTCAAAGGTGAAGGTAAATCTTTTTCAAGTATCGATGAGTTAAGAAGTGCGTTTGATCTTGGAAATGTTCATATTCATGCAAAAATCAAAGTTGATATAAATGGAACTGTTGAAAATACGACAGTTGGACGTGCTTTAATTTTTGAGGTTATGCCCAAAGAGGTACCTTTCAATCTTATTAATAAGTTGATGACAAAAAAAGCTATTGAAGAATTAATAGATTCAACTTTTAGAATCTCAGGTGGTAAGAGTACAGTTTTACTAGCAGATAGATTGAGGACTCTTGGATTTCAACATTCTACTACATCTGGCATTTCAGTATCAATCGCTGATATGACTATTCCAGAAGAAAAAAACAACTTAATTAAAGTAGCGGAAGAAGAAGTTAATAAAATAAAAGATCAATATTTGCAGGGCTTGATAACAGAGGGTGAAAGGTATAATAAGGTAATCGATGTATGGGCCAGAACAGGTGATGATATCGCGACATATCTTATGGATAGTATTGCATCATCAGATCTTTCTGATAAAGATTCTAAAGATGAAAAATCCCCGAGTAAAAATCCTATTTTTATGATGGTTGAATCTGGAGCAAGAGGTAGTCAATCTCAAGTGAGACAATTAGCCGGAATGAGAGGCCTGATGGCAAAACCATCTGGAGAAATTATAGAAACTCCAATAACTTCAAATTTTCGTGAGGGCTTAAGTGTGCTTCAATACTTTATTTCAACTCATGGTGCAAGGAAAGGCTTGGCAGACACTGCTTTAAAAACAGCGAATGCAGGATATTTAACCAGAAGATTAGTTGATGTTGCACAAGATGTTATGATTTCTGAATATGATTGTGGTACAAAAGAAGGTATTGAAATTAGTCAATTAGTAGAAGGCGGGGAAGTAGTATCTAGTGTTGGAACCAGAGCTTTAGGTAGAGTAGTGGCCGAAGATGTTAATGATCCATTAACTGGTGAGAAAATTTTGTCTAGAAATCAAGAAGTTACAGAGTCAATTGCTAAAGTTATTGATGATCTTCCGGGTTCTCAAAGAATTAAAATAAGGTCCTGTTTAACATGTGAGTCGGAAACAGGTGTTTGTGCTCTTTGCTATGGTAGAAATCTTGCTAGTGGAGAACTTGTAAACATTGGTGAGGCTGTTGGAATCATAGCTGCTCAATCAATTGGTGAACCTGGTACTCAGTTAACAATGAGAACTTTCCATATTGGTGGGGTTGCTAAAGTTGAGCAATCTAGACATGATGCAAAAAATGACGGAAAAATTAAATTTGTAGATCTTAATTATGTTAAATCTGGTGACTCGAATATTTGTACAAGCAAAACCGCTGAATTAGTAGTTGAGGATTTGAATACATCACTGGAATTAGAGCGTTATCCACTTACAATTGGAGCTAAAATTTATTTTAATGATAATGATAAAATTAAAAAAGGTGATGTTATTGCAGAATGGGATCCAACAATTTTCCCATTCGTTGCTGAAGAATCTGGTCACGTTGAATATAAAGATTTAGAAGCAAATATATCCTATAAAGAAACTGTTGATCCTTATACAGGATTGTCAAATAAAGAAGTTGTCCAATTTAAAGATCAGAAATTAAATCCAGCCCTTATATTAGTAACTGAAAAAGGTGATAGATATGAATACCCTATGCCTAGAGGTGCAGAAATTAGAAAGGATAATGGAGAAAAAGTTAAACCTGGAGAATTTATTGCTTCATTGCCTCAAACTAAAGCACAGACAAAAGATATAACTGGTGGATTACCTCGAGTTGCGGAATTATTTGAAGCAAGGCCTCCAAAAGATCCTGCAATTGTTTCTGAAATTGAAGGAGTAGTCTCTTTTGGTAAAGATATAAAATCCAAAAAAAGAATTATTGTTACACCTGACATTGGGGATGCTAAAGAATATTTAGTTCCTAAATCAAAACACATTCTAGTTAGAGAAGGTGAAAATATTACAGCAGGTGATCAAATTGTTGATGGGGCACCAGATCCTCATGACATTCTTAAAATTAAAGGTGAGAAAGAACTTTCTAAATATATAGTTGATGAAATCCAAGATGTTTATCGACTTCAAGGTGTTAGAATTAATGATAAACACATAGAAATAGTAACAAGACAAATGTTACGTAGGGTAAAAATTACAGATAGTGGTGATACAACATTGCTAATTGGTGAAGCTGTAGAAAAGAGCGAGTTCATTAGAACAAATCAACAAGTTGTTTCCGAAGGTGGTCAGCCAGCTAAAGCTGAACCATTATTATTAGGTATAACTCGAGCTTCCTTAAGTACAAAAAGTTGGTTGTCAGCTGCTTCTTTCCAAGAAACAACAAAAGTCTTAACTGATGCTTCTTGTGAAGGAAAGATTGACGACCTTGCAGGATTAAAGGAAAATGTAATAATGGGACGATTAATTCCTGCTGGTACAGGACTTCCACTATACTCTGACACTGATGTTGAGATTAATGCACCTGAAATCGAGGTACCGGAAACTATTTCTACAGATAATGTTTAATGAAACAAGCAAAGAGCATTAGTAGTTATGATTTTAAAGAAATAGAAAAAAAATGGTCCAATTCTTTTTCTTTGCCGATTAATACTAATTCTAAAGAAAAATTCTCAATAGTTTTACCTCCGCCAAATGTTACCGGAAATCTTCATCTTGGCCATGCATTAAATTCTACTATTCAAGATGTTTTAATAAAATATCATTATTTAAATGGGACAAGAGTAAGATGGACTCCTGGTACAGATCATGCTGGAATTGCCACGCAAATGTTAGTTGAAAAATCTTTAGCAGAAGAAGGTATAGACTCAAAAAATATAGATAAGTCTGAGCTGATTGCTAAAATTTGGAAATGGAAAGATGAGAATGGAAATAAAATAATTCATCAATTAAAAAAACTAGGATTAAGCTGTGAGTGGGATAAAGCTAAGTTCACACTCGATAAGGATATGTCTTTTGCAGTAAATGAAGTATTCATTAGTTTGTTTAATGAAGGATTAATATATAAAGAAAAAACATTAGTTAATTGGGACCCAAGCCTCAAATCAGCAATATCAGACCTTGAAGTTGTATCTGAGAATAAAAAGGGATTTTTATATTCATTTAAATATTTTCTAGTTGATTCAGATGATTTTATAACTGTTTCAACTACAAGACCAGAAACAGCTTTTGGTGATACTGCTATTGCGGTAAACCCAAATGATAATAGGTATAAAAAATTTATCGGAAAAAAAGTTAAGAATATTTTTAATAATAAAAATATTCCAATAATTTCTGATACCTATGCGGATATAGAGAAAGGTTCTGGTGCTGTAAAAATTACTCCAGGTCATGATTTTAACGATTTCGAGATTGGAAAAAAACATAATCTTGAGATGATTAATATATTAAATGATGATGGTACGTTGAATGAAAATACTGGTAAAAGTTATCAGAATCTTACAATTGATTTAGCTAGAGTGAAAATTCTTAAATTCATGAAAGATAATGAAATCTTTGTTTCAGAAGAAGAGGTTTTAAATACAATTCCAAAAGGCGACAGGACTTCATCAGTAATTGAACCCTTATTAAAAGATCAATGGTTTTTAGATGTAAAACAAATGGCAATTGAATCTATAAATGCTGTAGAATCTGGTCATATAAGTTTCAAGCCAAAATTCTGGGAAAATACCTTTTTTGAATGGATGAATAATATTAAACCTTGGTGTATTTCAAGGCAAATTCTTTGGGGTCATCAATTACCTGTATGGACATGTAAAGATAACAATAGTATTGCAGCTCATGATGCTAAAGATGCTTTAAAATTATATAAAAAGAAATTTGGATATGAACCTGAAATCTTAATAAGGGAAAATGATGTATTAGATACTTGGTTTTCATCTGGTTTATGGCCTTTTTCAACGCTTGGATGGCCTGAATCTACAAATGATCTAAAAGATTTTTTTCCAACTTCTATTTTGGTTACAGGTTTTGATATTATCTTTTTCTGGGTTGCTAGAATGATTATGATGTCATTAAAAATTACAGGAAAAATTCCTTTTAAAACAATATATATACACAACTTAATTAGAGACTCAAAGGGCAACAAAATGAGTAAAACTAAGGGAAATGTTATTGATCCATTAGATTTAATTCAGAAGTATGGAACCGATTCTTTAAGGTTCTATTTGTCTTCTAACATTTCACCTCATAGTGATTTAAAAATTTCTGATAATCAAATAGAAACTTCAAGAAATTTTATGAATAAAATTTGGAATGCGTATTCTTTCATTGCTATTAATTCTGACGAACATATAGATGAAAATGATGTAAACCCCATAACATCTTGTGAACATTGGATAACTTTTAATTTTATACAATTATTAGATGATTATAAAAAAAATATTGAAGAATGCGAAATTGAAAAATCTGCATTAGATTTGTATAGATTTTTTTGGGATAAATTTTGTGATTGGTACATTGAAGTATCAAAAATAACAATTCAAAAGAATCATCAAGTTAGTAGTACCGTTAATTTATTACAAAATATTTTTAAAGATTTTTTAATTTTATTATTTCCTTACTGTCCTTTTTTAAGTAAGGAGTTGATGCATAAACTTACAGGAACAGGTGATATTCTATCACTTCCAAATATTGATAAATATTCATATGATATAGACCTTTGTAACGATTTCATTAAAATTAAAAAAATTATTACATCAATTAGATCTTTAAGAAAAAATCTTTCAATTCCCCCAAAGGAAAAAATTAATATATACGTAAGTCAAGAATTTAAGGACTTTTTAGATGAAAATCATAACGTCGTTTCAAATTTAGCTAATGTGGACTCTATAGAATCAGATGATAATTGTAATTTTGATTTAATAACAAATATCAGTGAATCAATTAAAGTCTCAATTAAAAAAGATAATGATTTAAACTATGATGTTCAAATCAATAAATTAAAAAAAGACTTAGTAACTCTTCAAAAAGATTTACAACGTTCCGAAAGTAAACTGAAGAATAGTAAGTTTCTTTCATCAGCTCCTGAAGATATTGTGCTGAGAGAAAAAAGAATATTGGAAGAATCCACCGAATATATTAAAAATTTGAATAATATTTTAAAACAGCTTGATTAAATTATTTAATGGGATAATCACCCGTAAAACAATGATCTGTAAATTGAGGTGATTTATCATTTCTTTTCTTATATCCCATTGCCTTATAGGTTCCATCTAAGCTTAAGAAAAATAATGAATTTACACCTATAATTTTTGCCATTTCTTCAATAGTGTTCTTTGAAGCAATTAACTCAGAATAATTAGGTGTATCAATTCCATAAAAATCAGGATGAGTAATAGGGGGGCAACTTATTCCTAAATGTACTTCTTTAGCACCAGAGTCAAATAACTCTTTAACTATTTTTTTTGAGGTTGTACCTCTGACTATTGAATCATCAATTAAAACCACTTTTTTGTTCTGGATGCATGATTTATTAACACTATGTTTTAATTTAACTCCAAATTGTCTTATATTTTGAGTAGGTTCTATGAAAGTTCGTCCCACATAGTGGCTTCTAAAAAGACCCAATTCAAAAGGTATTTTCGACTTTTGTGCAAAACCTATTGCAGCAGATACTCCAGAATCAAGAACAGGTACTACAACATCAGCAGAAAACTTATTCTCTATTGCTAATTGTTCTCCAAGTTTTTTTCTATACGTATAGATTGTTTCTCCATCAACAATACTATCTGGTCTTGAAAAATATATTCTTTCAAAAATACATGGTCTTTCTTTTCTTCTCTTAAATGGTCTAATACTTTCTATGCCATCCTTATTAATAATTACTATTTCTCCATTTTTTATATCTCTTACATAATCAGCTCCGATTATATTAAGTGCACAGGTTTCTGAAGCAAGAACGTATGAACCATCTTTTATTCCAAGTACAAGTGGCCTAATACCATAAGGATCTCTTACACCAATTAATTTTTTATTTGTCAAAATTACAAGAGAATATGCACCTTTAATCTTTTTTAAAGCATCAATCAATTTATCTCTTATTAACTTTTTTCTTGAAAGAGCAACAAGTTGCAAAATAGTTTCAGTATCTGATGTTGTTTGAAAAATAGCACCTTTTTTTATTAGTTCTTTTCTTATTTCTACAGCATTAATTAAATTTCCATTGTGCGCACAGGCAAAACCTCCAGCTGCTAAATCAGCAAATAGTGGTTGAATATTTTTATCGATAGATTCACCTTGTGTTGAATATCTAACATGCCCAACAGCGTTTTTACCTGGAAGTTGATTAATTATTTCAGGTTTGGCAAAAGTATTACTCACGAGTCCTTGTGATCTAACACCATTAAAATTTTTTCCATCAAAAGTTACAATTCCTGCACCTTCTTTACCTCTGTGTTGTAACGAATGAAGGCCCAAAGCAGTTAATACAGCTGCTTCTTCAGTGTTAAAAATTCCAAATACTCCGCACTCTTCAATTAGTTTATCGTTTACTGATATCATTTTGGGAATGATTTACTCCATAGATTTTTGATAGTATCAATATTAACATTAAAATAGTTCTTTATTGCAAAAATTTTATCAGTTACTTTACCAATTTTTTTAATATATATTTTTTCTTTTGAACCTTTACTTATTATTTTTTCAGCCACTTTTGGTGAGCAACTTAAAATATAGCATCCTTGTGATTCAGAAAAAATTTGCAATGGGTTTTTAAAATTTAATGCTGATAGATCAATTTTTGCTCCAATGCTATTTACATCATTGAAACATGATTCTGCTAGTGCAACAACCAATCCACCTTCAGATATATCATGAATAGAGCTTAGACTAAATGCTTTATTAGATTTATATACAAAATCATTTATTTTAATGTGACTTTTTAAGTTAATTTCTGGACAATCGTTAAATTTTGAAATTTTTTTCTCATATTTTGATATTATTGATCCCCCAAAATCGTTTCTAATTCTTCCTATCAATAGAATATCATCCCCGATATTTTTAAAATTTTGAGTTTTTGTATATTTAATATTTTCTATCAGCCCTACCATAGAAATGACTGGAGTCGGCTTGATAGATTCTTTTTTATTCTCATTATATAAACTTACATTTCCGCTTATTACTGGTGTTTTAAAACTTAAACATGATTCTTTCATTCCATCAATACATTGCGCAAATTGCCACATTATTTCACTATTTTCTGGATTACCAAAGTTTAGGCAATTAGTTAACGCCAAAGGCTTTCCCCCTGAAGAAATAATATTTCTTGTCGATTCAGCTATAGCTATTTTAGCTCCCTTCTTTGGATTCAGATAGCAATAATTTGAATTACAATTTGTTGTCATAGCCAATGCTTTTTTCGTATTTTTAATTCTAACAACAGCAGAGTCAGAACCTGGTCTAACAATAGTATCAGTTCCTACCATATGATCATATTGCTCATAAACCCATTTTCTCGAGCAAATGTTAGGATCAGAAATTACTTTTTTGAATAGATTTAAAATTGATTTATAACTTATTTTAATTTTTTCTAGGTTTATTTTTCTTATATTTTTTTTAAATCTTTTAGGTTTTTTAATAGGTCTTTTATACAAAGGACAGTCTTCTGTTAAAATTGATACAGGAAGATTTACAACTTCTTTATTTCTATATTTAATAATAAACTTTTTTTCTTTTATTACTTCGCCAATCTGGGTTGAATCAAGAGACCATTTATTAAAAATTTTTTTTATTTTTTTGGATGATTTTTCTTTAATAACCAACAACATCCTTTCCTGGGATTCTGATAAGAGCATTTCATAAGCATTGATGCTAGAGTCTCTTTTTGGAACTTTATCAAGATCTAAAATTATTCCATTATTTGACCTATAAGCCATTTCAGACGCCGAAGATGTGAGCCCAGCTGCACCCATATCTTGTATTCCGATAATTCCTTTATTTTTGAAAAGTTCAAGGCAAGCTTCAAGAAGTAATTTTTCCTTGAATGGATCACCGATTTGAACTGTCGGTCTTTCTAAATCATCCTCCCCTTCAAAAACATCAGATGCCATAATTGCGCCTTTTACACCATCTTTTCCAGTTTTAGCTCCTAAGTAATAAACAGGGTTGCCTGGACCATCCGCTCTTCCTAAAAAAATTTTATTCTTTGAAGCAATCCCAAGTGCAAAAGCATTAACTAAAGGATTTCCGTTGTATGAATCATCAAAATATACTTCACCTCCAACGGTTGGAATACCCATACAGTTTCCATATCCAGAAATTCCTGACACTACTCCGTTAACAAGACTTTTGGTTTTTTTATTCTTAGGATTTCCAAATCTTAATGAATTCATCAAAGCTATAGGTCTTGCACCCATAGTAAACACATCTCTTAAGATTCCACCAACACCCGTTGCAGCTCCTTGATAAGGCTCAATGAACGAAGGATGATTATGGCTTTCAATTTTAAAAACAGCACATTGATTATCACCAATATCTATAACCCCAGCATTTTCACCTGGTCCTTGAATAACATGTTTCCCCTTAGTAGGAAGCTTTTTTAAATAGTATTTAGAACTTTTATATGAACAATGCTCGGACCACATAGCAGCTATAACACCAATTTCATTAACATTTGGTTCACGCTTAAGTTTTGAGATTATCAGCAGATATTCTTTTTTTGTGAGCCCATTCTCAAGTGCAAAAGGAAGATTTTCCATAGATTTACCTTTATAATACATAAATAAATTAAGATAATCATCTTTATAAAAATAAAATCAATCTGGTAAAGTATTTTTAATGAGAAAAAAAATAATTGTCGCAATGAGTGGAGGTGTTGATAGCTCAACAACTGCCGCTCTACTAAGAGAGCAAGGTCATGATGTCTCAGGTATTACTATGCAACTATGGGACTACGCAGACGGTGAAACTGGTTGCTGCTCATTGAATGATGTATTTGATGCAAGACAAGCTGCAAATCAAATTGGTATTGAGCATCATGTTGTTAATTATAAGAATGATTTTCAAAAATATGTAGTTAGCGATTTTATTAATAAGTATTATAAAGGTCAAACTCCAAACCCATGTGTTATGTGTAATGAGTATATGAAGTTTGATTTTTTATTAAAAAAATCTTTAGAATTGGGGGCTGATTATTTGGCTACTGGCCACTATGCAAAAATAACAAGACAATCAGATGGAAATTTCTTACTTGAAAAAGGTGTTGATAGATTTAAAGACCAATCCTATTTTCTTTTTACACTCAGTAATAAAGAAATGTCACGTCTCTTATTTCCATTAGGTGGTTTTTCAAAAGATAAAGTTAGAAAGATTTCTGAAGGTTTTAATCTTACAGTTGCTACTAAGAAAGAAAGCCAAGATGTTTGTTTTATTGCCAAAGATTACAGAAAATTTGTTGAAACAAATTCTAATAAAAATTTAAAAAAATATGGTGTTATTAAAGATTTAGACGGAAACAAATTAGGTGAACATGATGGTATTCAAAATTTCACAATTGGTCAGAGAAGAAAGCTCGGAATATCCTCAGATTCACCGAAGTATGTAGTATCAATTAATTATAATAATTCAGATGTAATAGTAGGGGAGGAATCTGACCTTTATTCTGATTTTTTATATGCATCAAATTTAAATTGGTCTGTTAATAAAGAGGAAATACCAAACCTTAATATTTCTGCAAAAGTAAGATATAGAAGCCCCGAAGCTGAAGTAAAAATCAATTTTATTGATTCAAATAATATATTTGTTAAGTTCAAAGAACCACAAAGAGCATTAACCCCTGGTCAGGCAATTGTCTTTTATTCTGGAACTCAAGTAGTTGGTGGAGGGTGGATAAGTGAAACCAGAGAAGTCAGTTAGTTTTATAACTTATGGATGTAAAGTAAATCAGTTTGATACGGATAAAATTATCTCAAATCTACCTGATAATTTTAAAGTTGTTACTGATAAATCTTTGTCTGATTTTTGTATAATTAATACATGCACAGTAACAGATAATACAGATAATCAGTTTTTTAAGGATCTCAAAAAATTAAAACGAGATAATCCTCAAATTATTACTCTTGTAACTGGATGTCTTGCACAAACTTCACCAGAAAAATTAAATCATCTTGAGAATATAGATTTAGTTGTCGACAATGCTAATAAATATTTAATTCCTAAAGTTCTTTCTAAACCAGAAAGATATCATAAAAGAATAATTTCAAACATATTTGATATTAGAGAATTTGATGATGATTTTGAAAATATATATGAGAATAGGTCAAGGGCCTTTCTTAAGGTACAAGATGGTTGTAATTATAGATGTTCATTCTGTATTATTCCTTTTGCAAGAGGTAGATCACGAAGTCTTAAAGAATTTAAAGTAATTGAAAAAATTAATCGATTGAATCGTTTGGGTTTTAACGAAGTTGTTTTAACTGGAATTCATTTGTCTAGCTATGGAAAAGATATTGGATCATCATTTGAAAAACTTTTAAATCTCATAGATAAAGAAACAGATATTCCTAACATTCGCTTGAGCTCTATAGATCCTGCTGATACAAGCTTGGATTTGATTGATTTAATTTCTTCATCAAAGAAAATTTGTCCATCTTTTCATATTTCTTTACAAAGTGGAGATGAAGAAGTCTTAAAGAATATGAGAAGAAGATATAAAATTGAAAAATTTAATGAATTAATTAATTATATTAGACAGAAATTACCATCAAGTTGTATTGGAACAGATGTTATTGTTGGATTCCCAGGTGAGAATAATAATCTCTTTAATAATACTGTTAATTTTATAAAAAATTCAGAATTAAATTATTTACATGTTTTTCCTTATTCAGATAGAAAGGGAACCCCTGCTTCAATAAGTAAAGATAAGGTTGATGACCATGAGAAACAAAAAAGATCAAAAATTTTGAGAGAATTAAGTAATAATATGAAACTTGAATTCGCTAATAAATTTAAAAATATTGTAATAAAAGGTATCAAAGAAAAAAATAACAAAGTAAGAACAAATAATTATATAGACGTTTCGGTGGAAAATTCTAACGTCTCCCAAGGTAGTATTGTTGAGGTGATTATTAATACAGTTGAAAAAGACAAAATCTTTGGGACTATTGTTGGTCCTCATCTTCAATAAGCTCAATTCCTAGTTCTTCCAGCTGATTTTTAGAAAAAACTTTAGAAGGTGCATCTGTAAGCAAGCAAGAGCTTTTTTGAGTTTTTGGAAATGCAATAACATCCCTAATTGAATCAGACTTAGTAAGAAGCATTAAGATTCTATCTAATCCCAAAGCAAGCCCACCATGAGGAGGAGTTCCACTCTCAAGAGCATTTAGTAAGAATTCAAAGTTTTTTAAATATTCATCTTTAGAAATTTTAAGAATTTCAAAAATTTTTTCTTGTAAATCTCTTTTATGAATTCTAATGCTACCTCCACCAAGCTCAATTCCGTTTAAGACAATATCATAAGCTTTAGATTTGATTTTAGTAAAATCACTAAAATCATTATTTTCTTCTGGCATTGTAAAAGGGTGATGAACGGATGTTAGGTTATTTTTATCATTAATAAAAAGTGGGAAATCAACAATCCAAACAAATTTATAATCATCATAATTTATAAGTTTTAAATCTTCTCCCAATTTGAGTCTGACTGCAGACAAGTATTTATTAACTTCTTCTATATCTCCAGCACCAAAGAAAACTATATCACCGGTCTTTAAATCTAATTTATTTTTTAAATCACTGAGTTCACTTTCACTGAAAAATTTTATAATTGGTGATTGAAGACCATCCTCATTCACTTTAATCCATGCTAAACCTTTTGCTCCATGTTCTTGAGCATATAAAGTTAATTCATCAATATCTTTTCTAGATATTGAAGCATTTTCAACTTTTATAGATTTAATTGTGCCATTGTTTGTAATAACATCTTTAAATACTTTAAAATCAGTATCTTTAAATACATTAGTGATATCTGTAAGTTCTAATCCAAATCTCATATCAGGTCTATCATTTCCAAATCTATTCATTGACTCTTGATAAGTAAGCCGCTCAAATTTGGATTCAAATTTTAAATTTAGTATTTTACTGAAAATTTCTTTAATAAGTTCCTCGGTAGTTTCGATGATGTTTTCTTCATTAACAAAAGACATTTCAAAATCTATTTGGGTAAACTCGGGTTGACGGTCTGCTCTCAAATCTTCATCTCTGAAACATCTTACAATTTGAAAATATCTATCAAAACCAGATGTCATTAGTATTTGTTTTAAAATTTGTGGCGATTGAGGTAAAGCAAAAAAATGATTTTTATATATTCTACTTGGAACCAAATAGTCCCTAGCGCCTTCAGGGGTTGATTTTGTCAAATAAGGTGTTTCAACTTCAATAAATTGTCTATCTTCGAAAAATTTTCTAACTATTTGCATAGTTTGACTCTTTATGAGGAAATTTTTATTTATATTGGGTCTTCTTAGATCAAGATACCTATACTTTAATCTAACGTTCTCATCAGTGTCAATGTTTTCATCTATTTGAAAAGGCAATGGTATACAAGTATTTAATATATTTACTTCTTCAACAATAATTTCAATTCTTCCAGTTGGAATCTTTACATTTATACTATTTTCACCTCTTTCTCTTACCTTGCCCTTAATTTGGATAACATATTCGTTTCTAATTTTCTCCATAATAGCATGAGCTTTTGAATTAATTTCTGGATCAGAAACAATTTGTATAATCCCAGTTCTATCTCTTAAATCAATAAATATAAGACCCCCGTGATCTCTTATAGTCGAAGCCCAGCCTGATAACTCAACCGATTTATCAATATTGTTTTCATCAATATCGTTACAATAAGATGTTCTCATATTTGTTTTCATAATTGGAATTTAATCTTAACTTTATTTATTAAACTCTACAAGAAAGAGTATAATGAATTTCAATGGATAATTTTAAGTCTGGTACAGTTTCGATAATTGGCAGACCAAATACGGGGAAATCAACTCTAATCAATTTAATTACTGATAGACGAATTTCTGCAGTTAGTGATAAACCAAATACAACACGTAACAAGATTCTGGGTGTTTTAAATACCTCCGAGCTTCAAGTTTTATTTCTTGATACTCCCGGTATTGAAAAAAGTAATAAATTTTTAAATAAATTGATGGTTCAATCTTCAATGCAAGCTATAGGAGATGCAGATCTTATTTTATTGCTTATTGATGCTACTAAAAAAATTATTCCAGAAGACATAGAAATATTTAGAAAAATTCAAGATAAAAATTGTATAGCTGTTATTAATAAAATTGATTTAATTAAGAAAAGTAAAATTTTAAAAATGATTGAAACATTAAATAAAGACTATAATTTTATTAAAAGTTATATACCTATTAGTGCATTAGAGAATAAAGGAATTAATTTCTTGATGGACGAGCTAAAAAAATATTTACCTAATAATTATAAGATTCTTCCAGATGATTTTGTTACTGATCAACCAGAAAAATTTTATATTTCTGAAATAATAAGAGAAAAAATTTATGTAAATTTTTATAAAGAAGTTCCTTACAGAACTGCTGTAGTTATTGAAGAAATAATAAGCAAAAAAAATGTAATTGTAATTCAAGCATATATTATTGTTGAAAGTTCTCAGCATAAACAAATTATTTTAGGTAAGAAGGGTGAGATGATAAAAAAAATTGGTCAAGAAAGCAGACTTGAAATTGAAAAGTTTTTAGAGTGTAAAATTTATTTAGATTTACGTGTAAAAATTGATTCAACTTGGTTAAAAACTAAAGATAAAGCATTTAATTATTCAAATATATAATTTAATTTCCCTTAAAGTTAGGATTTCTTTTTTGATTAAAAGCCTCTCTTCCCTCAATAAAATCATCACTGTTTTGTATTTTGTTTATTAAATCTTTTATTTCATCAAAATCTTCTTGTTTTTGTATTTGTGATTTTTCAAAAGAATTAATAGATTTCTTAAATAATTTCAGAGATAAAGGTGCATTGGTTGAAATTTTTTTACATAAATCAATTGCATCATTGATTGTATTTTTACTTTCTGATAAAAAGTTAGCTATTCCCATATTAATAGCATCTTTTGAATCAAATTTATCAGCAGTAATAAAAATTCTTCTTGTATTTGAAATACCAATACAATTTATAAAATTTTTTATCCCGCTATAACTATAAGGGATCCCTAGTCTTGCAGGAGGAATACAAAAAATTGCGGATTTAGAAAAAAATCTAAAATCACAACATATAGCAATTTCTAAAGCACCACCGAAAATATGACCGCTTATGGCCGCTATGAATATTTTACTAGATTCTTTAATTCTTTGAGTAATTTGAATCAAAGGATGATTATTGTCATTATAATCTTCCTTAATAGAAGATATGTCGTATCCTGAAGAAAATATCTTATCATTCGAACTTTTTAATAATATACAAGTTATTTCAGCATTTTCTTCAATTGAATCAATGAAATTTATTATTTCTTTAATCATTTTTGGTGTAAAGGCATTCTTTTTTTCTGGATTATCTATAGTAATTAATCCCAATTTGTTATCTATATCAAATTTAACAAAACTTTCCATATTCGTTATATTAGTCTATATTATCTCTTTTAAAAGGATTAATTATGCCAGTATATGAATTTGAATGTAGAGAATGTATGTCTAGTTACAATAAGGCTATTGATAAACTCGTCAAAAATCTTAATAAAAAATATGCCGCAGATTTATACAAGAAAAATAAAAATTTTAAATATATAGAATTATTAAATCCTAAGACAGATAAAACAATTTTTTCTGTCGGTAAAGAAGGAAACAAAGGTATTAGAAGATTTAGATATAAGTTAGATGAAAAAAAGTTTCTATATCTTGAAATAATTGATTTTAAATTTAGCGAACTTTTTTTTGAAGGTGATAAAGTTGAAGACATTGAATGCCCTAACAATAAAAAGTGTAAAGATATACATAGAGTTTTTTCCGCTTTTAAAGCTATATTTGAAAAAAGAGGAGGAGCTAAAGATAGAGCTCCTAAACCTGGAGACCCTTTAAGTTGGCACAAAGATTACAAAGTTATGAAAGATGAAGAGCAAGCTTCTAATTGGGTTGGACAAGACCATTTAAATCAATATTTTGGTAATTCTCAACATGATGGTTCTTATGGATCAGATTAAGGAGAAAGTTAATGCCATTATATGAATTTGAATGCGTACCATTAAGAAAAAATATTTTAGATTCAATAGTTTCTATTGAAAAAAAACCAACTAAGAAAACAATCGAATCAATTGTAAAAAAGTATTCAAATATAAATTTAATAATACTTGTAGACCTTGATAAAGAAAAAGAAATTGCAAGATTTGGAGAGGCTATGGATTCCGATATTGATATTGATCTTTATGTAAATGATGGAAAAATAATGGCCTTATATTCCGTAACTAATTTTAGATTTTCTGAGCTTGTTATGAGTGAAGAAGATGAAAAAAATATTAAATGTCCATGTTGTAATAAAAAACAGAAAGTTGAAAGAGTTATTTCTTCATTTTCTTACACTAGTGACTTATCAACAAACCCACCTAAGCCACCTGGTGTTAAAGATTTACCTAAAGAAATTCAGGGAAAATTTGCTACTACAGAGTACGTTGAAGAGAAAGATAAGCCAGCGAATATCAAAAGAGACAATAGATATAAGCATCAATATCAAGATAAATCCAAAACAAAAATACTTTAATAGATCTTTCTTTTACAAAATCTATAAATTTAATTAAAATTGGAAGTTTTTCATCTGGAATGTCTTTATAGGAACATCCAAATTTAGTTTTTATAAGTACCAAAATATGAGCATAAGGGTTCCTTCCCTTAGGATGATTTGGAGATTCTGGTAATTTTCCTTTAAGTTCATCACCAGTTTTTGTTATATGCTTCCAGGCAATTTTCTTATTATCTTCATTCATCTAAAGTATAGTCTTTTTTTGTTTTACCTATTCTTCTTTCAAGTTCTTTAAAAATTTCTGAAATATCAATATTATGATATGAAATTGCTACCATCATATGATATAAGAGATCTGTATATTCATAAATTATTTTATCTCTTTCTCCATTTTCGGATGCTTCTATTGATTCATCAGACTCTTCTTTAACTTTTGATAAGATTTTTTTTAAGCCATCTTTAAATAGTGACTGTGTATATGATTTACCATTATCAACATTTTCTTTTCTATCTTCAATAATTTTGAAAACCTCATTAATTATTTGCGTTTCTAACAAAGGAACTTCTCTTTCTTTATTATCTATATCGATATTAAAACATGATTTAGTATTTGTGTGACAAGCCGGACCGTCAGGATTAACTGTATATAAGAGACAGTCTTTATCACAATCAATATATATATTTACAATATTAAGCCTATTTCCAGATGTTGATCCTTTTTCCCATAATTCTTTTCTGCTTCTACTCCAAAAATGCGCAATATTGGTAGTGATTGATTTTCTTATAGCTTCTTCATTGCTGAAGGCAAACATAAGAATATCACCACTGTTATAATCTTGGACAATTGTCGGGACTAAACCACTATCATTGTATTTAATATCGTTTATAATTGAATTCATATTAGTTGTTATATAACAATATAATAGTGAGGAAATCAAATGGCTAGAGTTACTATAGAAGATTGTTTAGAGAAGGTTACAAATAGGTTTGAGTTGTCAGTTGCAGCTATGAAAAGAGCTAAATCAATTCATTCAGGTTCACCTTCTTTATCTAAAGAAAAAAATAAACCTGTTGTTTCTGCATTAAGAGAAATAGCTGAAGACAAGGTCGTTGCTGTTAAAAAACCAACTGAATAGTTTTTAAATTCAATGAAATTAATTGATCCAATTAAGAAGTATCTTATGGATAAAAACTACGTCTATGAGATAGATACTACCTCTAATAATAAATACTCATCCATCTCTTTAATTATCAGAGATATTGAAGATGATATTGAACTCCTTTTTATAAAAAGAGCTAAAAGAAAAGGTGACCATTTTTCAGGACATATGGCATTTCCTGGTGGTGTAAAAGAGAAATATGATAAAGATTTATTTCAAACCGCCCTTAGAGAAACAGATGAGGAAGTAGGAATCAATCTAAAAAAAGATGCTGAATACTTAGGTAATCTTGAACAGTATAAACCCGTAAATCCGGCGGCTAATAAATTCTTAGTATCTCCTTTCATTTTTTATCTTAAGAAAAATAATATCAAATTAACTCTTAACTCGGATGAGGTGGATGATATTGTATGGGTGCCATTTAATATATTGATTTCAATGCTTGATAAAAGCCCCAGAACCAGTGTTAAATATGATAAACCTTATAAGGATTATACCTTTGAATACAAAGGATATAAGATCTGGGGAATGACAGGGAAAATATTGTATAGATTTTTAACAAATATTTATAGGTGAAAGTTAAAAATTTTTGCTTTGAATCATATAGGTGATAGAATAAAAAAATGGGAAGCGTTAATAAAGTAATTTTATTAGGAAGACTTGGTGCTGACCCTGAGTTGAAATATACACAAGATCAAACTCCGGTATCAAACTTCAGTATTGCAACATCAATTAGCTACAAAAATAAAAGTGGTGAAAAAATTGATAAAACTTCATGGCATAGATGTGTAGCATGGAGAAAAACAGCTGAAACGATTAATCAATATTTTAAAAAAGGTAATCAAATTTATATAGAGGGGTCACTGGAGTCAAGATCTTTTGAGGATCAAAATGGAGACAAGCGTTTCATTACTGAAGTTCTTGTAAACAACTTTCAATTTGTTGATTCAAAATCTTCATCTAGTGAATCTGCTATTGGTGATGATAGCTTCTTAGATGATTTTGAAGTAGGTAGTTCAAGCTCAGATGATGTTCCTTTTTAAAAGATAAATGCCAAAACAAAATATAAACATCATACTTCTTTGTGCTGGCAAAAGCTCAAGAATGGGTTTAAATGTACCTAAAGTTATATTAAAAATTAACGGTAAAAGTATTCTCTCTAGAACTCTTGAAACTATTCAAAAAGTTAATCCACAAAAGATAATAATAGTTGTTGGCTATAAAAAAGAAATGGTAATTAACGAAGCCATGAAGCTAGGATATAAAAATTTACATTTTGTAACTCAAAATAATCAAAATGGAACTGGACATGCAGTTAAGATAGCTTCAAAAAAAATTAGTAATAATTCAACGTCTATAGTTTTAAATGGTGACACACCATTTATAAGTCATGAAATTATAAATAATTCTTTAAAAACATTTATTAGGAACTCTGCTGATTTATTACT
>CEPA01064609.1_pt1 | contig 41504 bp, 23 predicted proteins | sample 356241 | NCBI WGS metagenome assembly CEPA01 (sample SAMEA2620542, study PRJEB7988) | marine metagenome | biome: marine biome (ENVO:00000447); feature: surface water layer (ENVO:00002042); material: "saline water (ENVO:00002010), including plankton (ENVO:xxxxxxxx)" | depth 5 m
AGTGGCTTTGCAGCTATTGATAGTAACAAGAGGGAAGAGTATACTGCAAAGACTTTACCGGTATTCTCTGGTTTGATTATCTCCCAATCAAGTCTTCTATTGATGTGTGAAATTATTATTGCTACCAATGCAAGAGAGAAAAATAGGTCGAACACAATAGCCTCTGAAAGTTTTAGGATATTCGGAAATTCTTCCCTCAAAATCCAACAACTCAGTGTGATGATTCCGAGGGCTGGCAGGAAAGCGCCAAGAGCGTAAGAAAATGGGCCGACCTTACTTCCTTTCTCAGGTTTATTCCGAAATATAGTCATCGAAGGGGGTCCTAGACAAACTAGTGATGCACACAATAGCGTAATCCCAATAGTACTCAACGAGTAAAATAATGAATCATTCTCGCTAAGTAGTCCTCCCGTGATTGATAGTTGTCCAGAGACATTCATCCCAACATAAATTCTCATAAGTGTACGTTCAAAACCTTCGACGTCGTATATGAGCGGTAAGATGCTAAAACTAATTCCTGCTAGTATACACATAAGCCAACCAAGACCTAGTTGGATACGCATAACATATTGCGCATCTCTTAAGTTATCAATATAGAAATCTTCTCCAGATGTCGCTATCCAAGCAGCTAAAACGAAGAATAAAATTTGCATAGAAAGGGCTGCGAGAACTAAATCAACGTAAGATCCTGCAGACCAGTGTGGCTTGCGTTGAAATTCTATTTTCATTCCGTTCACCGTGAACTAAATGCCTTGATATAAAATATAGAAGCCTGTAATTTCATATCAAAAGTGGTGTTAAACCAAGATCGTTTCTAGACACATCCATCGAAACATCATGGCCCGGAATTAAGAGCAGCTTATCCTCTTCGTCTAGGGCAAAAATTTGCACATTCATTTCATCTCCCGCATGTTTGAGCACTCTTCTGCACGCATTCGTCTGAGTATCCATGTGTATTAGACTGTTCAAATCTACAATTATTGTATCTCCTCTCATAATTCTGTCTTGGATTTGACGAATAGGTAATCTGTGCATTTGGTCTGGTATTACGTACCTCAAGGCCCTCTCGGGGAAATCATCTGATTTGCCTGAATAATTCGATAGGTCATGGAATGGTTCTCCATCTGGGGTAACAGGACCATTCCAGCCTTTAGGTAAAGGAGGGGCTTTTCTTACTGGAGGCGGGATATCTCTGAGCGGCTCATCTTCTGAGCTTGCTTTATCTTCTACCAAGAGTGCATTTGATTCAGGGGCTTCATCATCTGGGTTGACTAATTTTAGCTGTTGTCCTGAGGCCTCTTGGTTTTGTGAAGCCCTCTTCTTTCTCTGCTTCTTTGCCGACTCAGGATTCGGAGATTCTGGGTCAGGGAATCCAAAAAACTGCCACAATGTTCCCATATTCTTCACTGCTCAAATGTCCAAGTCGTCAAGTATGTCGGCTAGGGCTTGAGAGGCAGGGGTTGGTGCTGGTTCTTGAACCATCGTCCTATCCAACAGGCTTGGAGTGGGTTCGGTGAACGTTTGCACAGGTTCCGGATTGTAGGTAGGTGCCGGTTGCTGTTGGTAACTCGGCTGGATTGTGGGAGCGAATTGTTCGGTAGGAGCAGGCGGCATAGAAGCGAGGTACTGTTCGCCATAGTATTCCCATTGTTCCATTGTCCACCCAGTAGGCAAGCCAGATGCCGGAAGCGGAGGTCCTGAATTTGTTGGTTGCACTGCTGTGGTTTGTGTTGTTGCAGCCAGACTAGATACAGGTGCCTCTGACACGACGGATGGCGGGGAATCATTCCATCCATAATCGGGCATATTTTTTGTCTCAATAACCATGGTATCAGTTTCTCTTCTCCTCAGAAGTAGTATAACTAGCAGAATCACTATCAATATTCCAAATGCTCCTCCAATGGCAGTGGATGTATTCATTCCAAGCAAACCTTCTACAGGTTTCTCTTTCACTTCAACAAGAACTGAAGCAGTGCTGGTTCTGCCATCATCATCTGTCACAGTCAGGTTAACAAAATACTTACCTGGCTTATCGAACTTTATCGTGAAATTTTCTCCATAACCGTCTTGAGATGCCCCTTCAGTATTCGGATCGTCCCAGATGAACATCAGATTTGCACGGTCCGTGGTCGAATCGTCAGATTCACCACCCTCGAATGTTATAGACTCACCTTCAGTAATCACGAAGCCATCCTCCGGAACAAAGATATTGGCTGTTGGAGGTTTGTTTACAACTGTGACTTTTATGGAGAAAGAGTCTGTAGCATTGTCATCATCCCAAACGTTAGCAGTAATCTCTCTTGCCTCTTCTGGTGATGTTGTCCAAGAGTACAAAAATTCTTGACCTTCAATGTCACAATCATCGGTTAATATTCCATTTTGGTCTGAATCTATATCGAAGTATAAATCCCAGCAATATCTCAAGTCTTCTTGGTCTGCAAAGTCTGTAGCAGAAGCAGTAAGATTCAGAATTTCATCCTCAAATAAAGCCTGTTGTGCAGGAAGTGCATCTAGCACAGGAGCTATATTCAAGACATTGACATATCCAATTACATCCGTGCTTGTTTCCCCATCATTGTCGATTGAGAAAGCCCTGATTTCATGTAAACCTGAATTACCCCAAGAAGCCGTGATTGCGGAAGCAGGTCCTGAAGTGGTGATAGTCCAGTTTTCGTCTGATGTGTCGGGATACCATGTTATCAGTAGGGATTCCTTGTCCGAGAGAGTATCATCAGCGTCTATCTCGAGGGTTGCAATCACGTCTTCGTCGATGGCCCAAGTACCGTCCTCGGAAGGCAGATATGGAATTCCGTCTATTGAGAACCTCATCTCTCCAATGGTTGGAGCAACATTCAGTACTTCGTAATCGAGGAAACCTGAGACTGATGCATTGTCGTCGTCTGTTACGACAACTTCGATTTGTTTTACACCCTCTTCCTCAGGTGTGAAAGTACAATATGGCCCGTAGAGCCCCTCTTCACAAAAACTGTCAGGCCAAGTGATTGTGACGTGTTGTCCTTCAGGAGATATAGTGTCTAAATCTCCACTGTCGCTAGCATTGAAGGTTATTGGTTGTCCAGCATAAACAGCAGGTGTTGCAGTTGTTAGATTTACGTAAGGGTCTCGATTCAGAACAGTTGCATTCATGGTCATGTGAACTTCATCTAGTTCATTATCTACGACGACGACCTTGACTTCCCAGTCACCATCATCAACCCAAGCCCAGCTTGTAATACAGGTTGTGGAGTCAATGTATTCTGTTCTAATACCATCTTGAATTTCGAAGTAGCACTCAACGGGCCCACCATCTACGTCATACGAAGCAGAGGCATCGATTGTAACATTCTCAAAGGTATACACATTGTCGTTTAATGTCATGTCTGCTACAGGCATTCTTCCGATGAAGATATTTAGAGATGCATCATTATTACTTCTATTAGCATCAGCAGATACTACATAATCTGGGTCGACCTCAAAAGATAGAATTTGAATGCCAATTGGAGTATTTTCGGGTACTGTCCAATTGACATCAACCCGTGCTTCTGAATAAGGTGCTAAGGCAGGTAAATTACCTCTGATAGTAGTTCCATCGGGTGTTGTAATTTCCATTTCAGTAGGTGGAGAGGTAAGTACGCCACGATTCTGTGCTGGAACTGAAAAGTGGATACTATCTCCTGGTAAAGCACTATATCCACTAGCTACATTTAGGATTGTAGAGTCATTGCCTCTAGTCCTAGTTACAATCATAGAGTCCGGTTTTGCCACTAGGTCGATTCCGACCACGGAGAGGTCCATAACTATCGTAGCCGCACCTACGATTTTGTTCACAGGGTCCCAAATAATAACGCCGTTGCTAGTCCAATCATCTGATGCGGCTGAACTATCTTGACTGAATCCAACATTTAGGTCCGGAGTCACTTCGCCATTGCTATCGGTAGTCAGACTCATAATCGTACCATCAGATTCGTAACGTAGCTGTAAATTAGTCCCAATTTCGTCATTTCCGTTTACAGTCATGTGTCCTAGTACTTCTTCAGTAGCGTTGGGCAATATAGCGACGAACTCTGGTGAAACGTCGATATTTACATTCCTGATTCCCGGAGAGGATGCTGCATTCACACCACCCGAATCGACAGGTGTGTAGGTTTTTAATTTCCAATCGATTTGGAATCCCGCAGGATTGATTATCCTATACCAGGCGAATGATCTTACTGCTGGACAATACCACTCAAAGCCTCCAGGAGCACCAGTGTTATTCCAATTGTTTACTTTGTATGAATCAGAGCAACCAGTGTAATCAATTCCAGTGCCGTCTTCAGCAGGCTCTCCATCGGCAGTCACTTGATATGTCGTGTTGTCTTCTACAAATGGTGTATCAAATGTTGTTGCATCGAAGTAATCAGAGGTTCCTGAAGCGTTTGTGCCGGATTCGTATGTGCTTGTCCACTGGTCTCCGGTCCTTATCGGGAAATCGTATTTTTCGCGAGGTGGCTCGTAAACTGTGCTGAAGGTTATGTCTGCCAGATTTTGGTTAAGGAACCCTAGATTGTATGGTCGGAAATCGACACCCAAAAAGAATTCAGAATCCCACATTGAAAGATCGTTCGCCCTCAACACGTCAGTTCCCTCATAATCGATATTCAGTCTACCTGTAATGCCAGTAAAACTCGCACCATTGTTACCTGATGTGAAATCCCCATCAATGTCTAGTTCGTAAACTAGGGTTTGAGTGCCCTGTATTGTTTCGAATCTGATGTCTACTACCTCCATGGTCGTGTCACCAGTAAGCGTGTTTAGGGTAGCAGAAACGTTTGCTTGTTGGATTAGGTTTGCGACGTCGAATTCTGTTTCATAAACCCACTTATCTCCTATTCTCCATGTGGGAACATCATACACACCGTCGTTTTCACTGCTAAAAGTGATATTTTTTTCCTCTAGTTCGCTCAACATCGAGAGTGGTCCATATGCCGTCATTAAAATGAGAATCAAGACCGGGATGACTCGTCGCATGGATATACGTAGTATATCCGTTACTTTTGATTATGTCCGTTGGAAGATTCGTTGGGATTCTGGTATTGATGGCCATAATGTTGCCACTGTTCCATAGACCAACCGGCCGGCAAACCTTCTGCAGGTATTGGTAAAATTGGGTTCTCGTCTACGTTTTTTGGTTGGTTTTCACTCTTGCCTGAAAACGCTTCCATGGATGGTGCTTCTAATGGTGCATGGATAGTTGGCAAATCATCATCATCCCAAACAGATTTTTTCTTTTTCTGTCCCCTTTTGAGGAATATTGCCAATCCCGCTATCAAGAGAGATATTACCATCAACTGGACAAAAGGATTTGCATCTGCTCCGGTCAAATATTCGGCGACCTCTTCGAATGCAGTCATATCCGGGGAATCGACCTCAACAACGAAGGTTTTGCTACTAGGTTTGGATATTTCTTCATCCCATGCTATTACCTTAATCGTGATTTTCCCGGCTCTTGGAAATTTGTAGTCAACAATGGTACCACTTAGGTCCTCGTCGTTATCTTTAATTCCGTCACCATCAGAATCTATCGAACAATCCATGTCCCAAATTATGGTTAAATCATTTACATCGATTGGTGAATCTCGTGTTGGTGATGCGTCAAATCTTGTGGATTCTCCAACAATTGCTTTGCTTGGAGAGTTGACCACTACAACCGGTGGAAGGTTTAGAACAGTCACCGAAGCAGAAGATGAATTTCTCGCTCCATCATCATCGGTTGCGTGAAATACAACATTGTAAATTCCAGCATTTTGCCATGCCCAAGTTAGATTCTCACCTTCTACATCACAATCATCATCTGCGGAACCTATGCCGTCAGTGTCAGCTCCGGGATCTACGTCCCAGCAGACAATCATATCTTGAATATCAGACGAGGTGTCCCATGCAGTCCCTGATAGTGTGAGTGGTTGTCCTTCTGCGACAGCCATAACCTCGGGCAATTCCTCTACTTGAGGCTCTAAGTTTCTGACATCGACCCACCTTTCAACCCATCCGCTATCCTCTCCTTCAGAGTCGATTGCTTTGACAAGTATGGTTTTCATTCCAGATTCAGACCAGACCATCGGAACGCTGGATTCTCTTCCATCGGTAGTTATTCCAAATGACCACTCGTAACTAAGCCCAGACAAATCGTCGATAGAATCTTCTGCTCTTGCAGACAATTCCACCTCTTGATCTTCTTGTACCTGCCAAGTCATTTGACTAGCAACGTCTACCAAATTGTTGTACTCATCTCTCATTGTGACTGCCACATCATGCGGTGCGATGTTCGTAAATTCGATATCTATGGTTGCTGTTGTTTGACTACCATCGTCATCTGTGCCAACAGCTGTGAAGGTTTGCATTCCTTCTTCCCATGCAGTAGTTGTACAGACTCTGGTGTAGTATCCTTCCTCACATTGCGCATTGGGCCAATGGACATCGACCAATCCTGGCCAAGAATCCTCAGAATCGGAATCGTTGGCAAAAACATACAGCGTAACAGGATGTTCAACTTTTACTTGGGTTCTCTGAGAGGCTATAGAGACACTTGGAGCACGATTGATAATTTCAACGATGATTAATTCAGTCACTTCGTCTCCTTCCTCATCATACACAGTAACATACACTGAATACAAACCGTCGTCTATCCATGTCCAGTTAACAGAGCAAGACTCTCGCATTATCTGACGATTAGCCATTGACCTCGTACCATCATCATACTCAATATCAAATACACACCAAACATCTCCCCCATCTTCATCGAATGATGATGATGCATCTATCGTAATTTTGTCGTTTGTGAGAGTAGTTTTATTCTCTCCCACAAAGGTTGGTGCACTACCAACAAATATCGGCAAAATCCCAACATTATTCGAAGTATCTGCATCGTTGATGTTAATTGATGCTCTGTCTACTTCCCATTGTATTGATATGTTCTCTATGCTTGCATTTTTATCAACAATCCATTCAGTTTCAAAGATATACTGCTCATAGAGTTCTAGTGCTGGAAGTGATTTTGAAATCTCAAATCCTGTTGGATAGATTATATGCACTGTAGTCGGTGCACTAGTCGTTACACCTCGGTTGTAAACAGGTAGTTGTATGGTAAGATAGTCACCAGGTAGTACATTAAACCCTGAAATCGAGTTTAGTGTAGTCAAATCTCCACTTCGATTTCTTAGTACGCTGGCCCGTTCGAGACCAGCGACCAGATCAAGTCCAACTATGTTCTCGTCCAAAGTAATTGTAGAAACACCGTACATTCCATTACTTGAAGCAATAATGCCATGGCTTGCCCAATCTACAGTGGTTGCGGATGTATCTGTGGCCTCACCTACTTGAACAACCGTCCAGAAACTCCCATTGTTTGAGGTAACACCATTGGCGCTGAATCCTTCTGCTTCATGTCTAATTTCAACTGGTTGACCCGCTTGAGGATTTCCGGAGGAATCAGTTATGTTCGCCCAGACTTCAATTGGAGTATTTAATGCAGTGATTTCTGAGGAAAGTTCCACATCGAGATTCATATTTCTGTAACCAGGATTGGTGTTGGCAACTACACCACTTGATGCTACAGGTAAGTATTGCTTTAATCTGAAATCGATAACTAGTCCGATATCTTCCTCCGTATGAGACCAAGCATAGTTTCTAACTTCTGGGCAGAACCATTCGTAAGATGTTTCAGTTCCATTGTCATCATAAGATTTCAATTCATAGGATGCATTGCAGCCTCCATATCCGATTTGTTCTCCTAAGTCATTGATAGGCTTTCCAACATCGGTAATTTCCCAATTGGTATGGTTAGCACCGCTCGTAGGCTGTGGGAATGGTGTGATGTAATCGGATGATCCAGACCAAGCGGTTGATGATACGTAAGAAGTGTTCCAAGTCTCGCCGATTCTTAGTGGGAAATCATAGCTCTCGCTGGTAGGATCGTATGTGGTGGTAATTGTAATATCGGCAATTTGTTGGGTTAGTGAAGATAAGCCAAATGGTACATACCTAACGTTTAGAGACAGGTCAGTAGATAACTTTGCGAGGTCTGAAACCCTACGAACTTCATCCACTTGGAACTGGATGAATAGGTTGCCAGTGTAGCCCTCTAGCGCTACACCGCCCTTATCGAAATTTGCCCTTGATGTAGTTTCATAAACAAGGGTCTGAACTCCATCGATTTCTACTTCATTTACCGCTTCTACAGTAGTTGTTGCGTCACCACTTATCGTTCCCACAACCGCATCAACACCAGCCCCTTGAACTAATACAGTAGGGTCGAAAGCACCGGCGTAAACCCACTTATCCCCAACCATCCAAGTAACGGCATCGGTAACTCCAGGGTCTTCGCTATCGAGTCCCGCTGCCGATACTGGCAGGGGTACCACTAACGTCGAAAGTAAGATGGTAATGGCCACAACCACCTCCCTGCGCATAAACCGCTATGAGCGAAGCGAATAGATATAGATGAGGGCGACGAGTTTTAATCTAACAATAACATATCTTGGTTGGTACCATGACAAATACACTCATCTGTTATGCCCATCCCGCTCAATTTATGCGCTGGTTTGCATACAATGGGGACGCAGACGGTATCTGCTCCATGGTGCAATGGGGATTAGTGCGTGGAATTGAAGGTAAGAGGATTACCGGAGTGAAACGAGATATTGAGTTGTTAAAGCGAATTGAACCAAATCCAGGAGATGAGATAATTGTGATGGATATTTCACTTTCAAGGAATCACTCTGTGGCCCGTGAGTTATCGGAAAAGGGTTACAAAATATCTTGGTTCGACCATCATCTTCCGGGTGAAGAGATTGCCTCAATTGATTCTTACATCGATACGTCGCCAGATGTATGTACCGCAAAGATAGTTGAGAAACACCTCCAGATAGAATCTGATTGGGCTCAAGTAGCTCTTCATGGCGATGGCCTTTCCAATATGTCATCAATACAGGACTTAAAGGAGTTAGGAGAGCTACTCAATTACAACGGATATGGGGCTGATTTATCTGATTTACACTTCAATCCCGATGAATTGATGCTACAATGTTTATCCGCAAAAACACCGCAAAATTTCATCAAATCCCCCGCTTTTGCCATACTGAAAAAAGGGTTTGAAAGCGATATTAAAAATGCCAATGAAGTAAAACTTCGGGATGGATTTTACCTGCTTCCGAATGAGCCATGGGCTAGAAGAGTTGTCGGCGTCATGGCACACAGAATAAACGAGCGTTCAGCAGGCCCTCACGTCATAGCAATCGACAAAGGAGAAACTCTCCAAATCTCTATGCGAGGTAGGAACGGAATCGGAGAACTATGCGCAATGTTCGGGGGAGGTGGACGTGCAACGGCAGGAGGCATAGATTCTTTGCCGAAGGCGGAGATGACAGCCTTGATGAATGAAGTCATCTCCCGAAGGTCTGCCTGAGGTGAATTAATGCAGGATAGGATGACCCATCTTCAGAGATTGGAAGCGGAGGCTATCCACATAATGAGGGAGGTAGTTGCGGAAGCAGAAAATCCAGTAATGTTGTATTCAATCGGTAAGGACTCATCTGTGATGTTGCATATTGCAATGAAAGCATTCTATCCTGCAAAACCACCATTTCCAATTATGCACATTGATACGATGTGGAAATTCTCTGAGATGATAGATTTCCGAGATAACATAGCGAAGGAATTGGGCCTTGAACTCATTGTCCACATTAATCCTGAGGGTAAAGAAATGAAAATGAATCCATTTGTTCATGGCTCAGCAAAACACACTGATGTCATGAAAACTCAGGGGTTGAAACAAGCCCTAGATAAACATGGGTTTGATGTTGCTTTTGGAGGGGCTAGAAGAGACGAGGAAAAGTCCCGTGCCAAAGAGAGGATATTCTCTTTCAGGAATGAAAATCATCACTGGGACCCTAAACGTCAGCGTCCCGAACTATGGAATGTATTCAATTCAAGGAAAAATCCAGGCGAAACAATCCGTGTTTTCCCACTCTCAAACTGGACGGAATTAGATATATGGCAGTATATACATCTAGAGAATATACCAATCGTACCGTTGTACTTATCCAAGCCTAGACAAGTCGTAGAGAGAGATGGTGTTTTGATTCTTGTAGACGATGAGAGGTTGCCTTTGAGAGACGAAGAGATACCAATGACGAAAAATGTCCGATTTAGAACCCTTGGATGTTATCCACTAACTGGAGCGGTTGAATCTAATGCAGACACATTACCTGATGTGATACAGGAAATGTTACTGACTACAACTTCAGAAAGGCAGGGACGTGTGATTGATTTTGATAGCACAGCTTCGATGGAGAAGAAAAAGCAAGAGGGGTATTTCTGATGGTACACGTCAGCGATCTCATCTCGAAGGACATAGAGTCCTATCTTGCGGCCCATGAACAGAAAGAATTGCTTCGCTTCATAACCTGCGGTTCAGTTGATGATGGTAAATCCACTTTGATAGGCAGAATGCTATACGAATCTCACATGCTATTCGATGACCAACTTGCAGCCCTGGAAGCGGATTCAAAGAAGGTCGGAACTCAAGAGGGAGAAATCGATTTTGCTCTTTTAGTGGACGGTTTAGCCGCTGAAAGAGAGCAAGGTATTACAATCGATGTCGCTTATAGGTTCTTTTCAACTGACAAGAGGAAATACATTGTTGCGGATACGCCAGGTCACGAGGAATACACTCGAAACATGGCAACAGGGGCTTCCACAGCTGATGTTGCAATCATTTTGGTAGACGCTAGTCAAGGTGTTCTAACCCAAACAAGAAGGCATTCATTCATTGTCTCGATGGTAGGAGTAAAGAGAATTATTTTGGCGGTGAATAAATTAGACCTCGTAGATTATTCTCAAGAAATTTTCAACAGCATAAAACAAGAATATCATAAATTTGCAGACGAGGCTCTCGAATTGGAAGAAATCACGGCTATTCCTATATCCGCACTGAAGGGTGATAACATAATCAAATCAAGCAAAAACACTCCCTGGTATCAGGGTAAATCAATCATCGAGTATTTAGAAAGTGTTGAGGTTGCTTCTATTTCTCAGTCACGCGCATTTAGGATGCCGGTTCAATGGGTAAATCGTCCTAACAGAGAGTTTAGAGGATTTACCGGATTAATAGGAAGCGGATGTGTATCAATCGGTGACAGAGTTAGAATACTTCCAAGTGGAACAGAATCAAGGGTTGCGCGAATTGTGACTTATGATGGCGATTTAGAATTTGCAGGAGCAGGACGTTCTGTTACACTTACCTTCGAAGATGAGATTGATATTTCACGTGGCGATATCATTTCTTCTGCGGATTCGCCATGTGCTACTGCTGACCAGTTTCAAGCCCGCGTTTTGTGGATGGACGATGCAGCATTGATGCCGGGAAGACAATATCTCCTCAAGTCGAATTCTCAGACATCGCCTATGACGCTTGGCAGGTTAAAGTACAAGGTTGACGTTAATACCTTAGAGAAGTTGCCTGCAAAATCTTTGGATATGAATGAAATTGGTATCTGTAATCTTTCACTGTCAAGTCGGATAGCCTTCGACCCTTATGATAAAGATCCAGTAATGGGTGGTTTCATCATAATTGACAGAATGACTAACAACACTGTGGGTATGGGTTTGATAGATTTCGCATTACGTCGTTCTGATAATATACATTGGCAATCAATGGATGTAACCAAAGAAAGTAGAGCCGAACAAAAATCTCAACGTCCAAGATTAATCTGGTTCACAGGTTTATCGGGATCGGGTAAATCTTCTATTGCAAATGTTCTCGAAAAGAAACTACAATTGATGGGGCGACACACCATTACACTGGATGGAGATAATATTAGACATGGATTAAATCGAGATTTAGGATTTACCAAAGAAGACCGTGTTGAAAACATTCGAAGGGTAGGTGAAACATCCAAACTAATGGTTGAAGCAGGCCTGATTTGCATTTCATCGTTCATTTCTCCTTTTGCTTCTGAAAGAGAGATGGTAAGAAATCTAGTAGCCAAAGATGAATTTGTCGAAGTATTTGTAGACACTCCTCTAGAGGTTTGCGAGAGTAGAGATGTAAAGGGATTGTACGCCAAAGCAAGAGATGGCAAGCTACCCAATTTCACCGGCATCTCCAGTCCTTTCGAAGCTCCAGAAAACCCTGAGATTAGAATTGACACAACGACAACCAGTGCAGAAGATGCTGCCCAACAAATTATCGATTACTTGAGTCGTTCCTGAATACGTCTTGCGATTTCACTCCACTGTAAGGAATCTCGTAATTTGATAATTTTTTCACGCGAGTCATCTAAATTTTCTTGTGACAGCATAGATATGCTCGCAACAATGTCTTCGACAGATTTCCCTCTCATCTTTATCGAACCGTTTACATCATCAAATATTGGAATTGGTGAAACAGCTATTGGAACTCCAGCTGCAACCCCCATTCTAACCGCTCCAGATGCAGACTCGTTTGTATTCTGGTAAGGGAATACTAGTAATTCACAACTTGCCAGAGTTGCAATTGCCACATCATCGTCTAGGAATTCTGTTACCAACCTTACACGCTTTTGGAGATTATTCTTTGCGATTAGTGAATTTATTTTACTCTCCATTTTCCCACTCCCATCTCTTGTTGCACAAAGCAGCAACAGTTCGTCCCACCCTGGAAGTCTTTGGAAAGCCTGAATCAGTTCCAACTGTCCTTTGTGCGGTAGGAGAAATCCAAAGGTGCCCATTACTTTGCCATTGACAGGAAGAGGCTTTGCATCCTTTGTTGGGGGCGGATAGATTCCGTGAGGAATCATTACAACATTTTCAGTTATACCTAACTTCTTCAGACTCTGTACGTCGTTGTTGGTATGTACCATGATTGTGGAACAAGTTTTCAATCCTTCAACAACTCTCTCGATTCTTTTACTTGGAAATATGATAGAACGATCTCTTGTATTGTGCATCGTGATGAAAACCTTAACATTCATATCAGCCAACTTTAGCAACAACTCGTTCAAATAAGAAAATCGTAGCAATCCGGGCTGGTGCTGAATAACCACTGTATCTATGCCTTTAGCGGCAACTTGTGCTATTATTCCACCGAAGAAATTAGAATCCCTTTGCCAGCAGGGTATTGCACCTTCTACATCCCCTTCACCACTTTGGCAAAGTACCACAATATCTTCCATTTGTTCTACAAGGAATTTGGAATAGGTTGCGATGCCACACCTGATTCCCCAGGTGGTAATCCATGCGATCATCCTAATCACTCCTTGAAATCGAAATCAGCGTAGGTTTCCAAAATAGACTTCACATCTTTGGAGCGTGGAGAGTACTTCTTTTTTCTCTCTCTCAATGCAAAACCGGTCATGTCAAGGTCTACGTTAATGGATTGTAATGCTTGTACTGCTTCATCATTTGTATACGGATAGCGCAGGAATGCAATATTATCAGTACCGTTCTTTTTTGCAATTTTGAAGCTCTCTAGGAACATAGAAAATCCAACAGGATCTTTTGGGAAAGATTGAATGAACCTCGACAAAGGAATCTCTGGAGCATTTATTCCAAGGCACATTTTAGCAGCGTTCGCCGTTAGGAACTTTCTCCTATCCATTGACTTAATTGCATCTAAATAATCTCCGTGTATCACCAGTATCGGTTTCCCGATTCTGGTGCCAGGATGTTGTTTGTGGCAAATCAACCCGTAGTTTTCGGGTCTGGTACGTATCCCGTTTTTTTCCATATGGTCACAGAGAGCGTTTGATGCCACTCCTCCGTGGGAAACAACCCAAACATCGATGCTTTCAGCATTCACGGCGCTTGGGCCTAATGGCTGCATTGATATCACAGCAAGTCAGCTAACTCGTCCTGAATGATTTGGACTGCTTCTAAGATTTCGTCCTTGTGCCTTGCTCCGGTAATTACCATCTTTCCGGAACCGAAAATCAAGCACACTACCTTCGGGTAGTCTAAGCGGTAGATTAAGCCCGGGAATTGCTCAGGTTCGTATTCGACCTTGTCGAAAGGAAGGTGGAAGGTTAGATTGTTCAAGTTAAGTTTTCTTGGTTGACCAGCTTGTGGTTCACCGGTAAATTTGTCGTTACCATCGTAATCCTCTGGATAGTGCAAAGCGTAAGTTGCTACCATGTTTTGGACTTCAATCTCTACGTCTTTAAGATCCCATGTTGTAATTCCTGCTGAGCGCAAGTCATTTATCATCCTCTCAATACCAGTGTGGATGTTGTCCTCGTCTTTTCCACCAGTGCAAACAGCACGGCCGGAGCGGAACATTAGTATTGCGAGTTTTGGGTCTGATACCCTGTAAACCACACCAGGGAACTGCTCAGGTTCATACTCACAGTTCAATTGGATTGCAATGTCTGGAAGGTCTAATTCTTCTGCTACTCTTGTACTAGCAACAACGTTTACTACTGTCAAACGGTCCTCATCGTTCATAAAAGGGCCGATTATAAACCCCTATATAAAGAACAGTCCCTATTCATAGGGGTCCCAAAGAGGGGCTTTGTCGTCATTGTCAATCTTCATACCGTCCGATGCAAGTTTGCTGATAAGAGTTCTACCGCCCGCTAGTTCGATGGCTTCACTTGTCATTTTCGGATTCCTAGTCAAAGCGATCATACAACCACCCCCACCGGCTCCTGTTAGTTTCACTCCAAGTGATGATGGTGCAGCAGCTGAAATGAGAACTTCAAGTTCAGGACAGGAAACTCCAAGACTCCGCAATAATAGATGATTTTCGCTCATAGCCCTGCCTACAGATTCCATGTCTCCACTCATCAATGCGGCAATACCCCTTCTTGAAACAATTCCAATTGTTTCTATTTCTCTCATTTTTCCGGGCTGTTCTTTGATGAGATTTGCGACTTTTTGGACCTGCTCAGAAGTCGGAGCGTGAATTCCTGTGCTCCCAATTACTAACCAAACATCATCGATATTACTCAAATCTACAGAATGGACATGCCAAGAAACCCCGTTTAGAGATCTTGTATATATCCAGTTTAGATTATCCTCTATTTTATCAGATAACACGATGCATCCCCCATGGGCGCATGCGCTTGAGTCTAGTGGAGATGCCCTACCACCTTGTGCATATGCTTCAACAGCATGCGCTAAAATGGCGCATTCATCTTCATCAACACAGTCTGCACCATTGACTACAGAGTCACCTTTGGAGGATGTCCAAGGTCCATCATAGATACTCCCGGGTCTAGCTGCTGTCCATCCTTCAGCCCAATCGTCATCTACCATCTGGCGGCCTCTCGCGCATCTTAATGCAGCGCTTGCAGCAACTGACAAAGCAGCAGAGGAACCAAGTCCGCTTGCTGGAGGTATATTTCCGGAGATCTTTATTGAAAGGGCTGGCCCTAAATCCCACAATCTTTGTTTCAGGGCTTCTACGTGCGGGTGTCTATCCGGGTGAAATGACATTCCATCTATTCTCCAATCATTGCTAAGTGATAGTTCGACACTCATCCTTTGATCGATGGCAACGGCGACTGCAGGTTGCCCGTAAACCACTGCATGCTCTCCAAAGAGTATGCACTTACCGGGGGCGCTCGCCTGCACCATGTACTCCGGTTGTGTATCGGGTACTTTGCCGTTGGGTTGAAGTCGTGTAATGACCTCGGTGTATCGATGCGGCACCCATTGGACGTCACCTATGCTGGTGTCTCAGGATGGTATATTCTGCTTATCCTAGGGGTTGTGTCAATCGGTTTCTTCACATATCAAGTACAAAAGGCGACGAGGTTGGTACTCTTGGGAGCCAGTGATAATCGGTTTGATTCATGGGGGTCGCGGATGAAGGAAACTGCAAGTGTTTGGCTTGGCCAAAGAAAGGTTTTGGAAGACCCAGTTGCGGGAATAATGCACGTTTTGATGTTCTGGGGATTCCTAATGCTTTCAACCGACATGTTTGATTTGGCAAGCGGAAATCGGTTTAGTGAACATCTTCTTCCAGACATAATTAGCCCTCTCTGGAATGGTATGGTTGAGTTAGGTTACACTAGCGCTCTAATTGGTTGCTTCTTGGCACTAAATCGCAGAGTACTGTTTACCCCTGAGAAATTAAAGGGTAAAAGCCAGCTCGAAGGTAATATCATTTTGCTTCTGATAATGACTATCTGCACAACATCTTTCGTTATCGAAGCAGGAGAAGGCCCTCACCCCACTTACGAGATGATTGGTGCGTGGGTTGCTGACAATTTTACAATAACCCAGTCTATTGTAAACTGGGCATATTGGGCCCACATGTTGGCCATATGCACATTCATGTTTCTAATTCCACTGTCGAAACATATGCATCTAGTTATGGCTCTACCGAACGTCTTCTTTTATGATACGCAACCAATGGCTAAGATGAAGCCATTACAAGTCAACGAAAACGGCACTGCTGTTTCATTAGATGAATTAGACATTGAAACATTTGGTGCTGCTCAGTATACCCAACTGACTTGGAGGAGCCTAATCGATGGCTGGGCATGTACATCTTGTGCACGTTGCCAGGATGTCTGTCCTGCTTATGCATCAGGAAAGGCGCTTAATCCTATGCAGATTATACATGATGTGAGGGCATACGCAAACGAGCATTCAGAAATATTGTTCAAAGGAGAGACTCCAGAAGAAGACATAATCTCTAGGTTTGGAGAAGAAGCAGTTTGGGCATGTACTACTTGCAACGCTTGCGTTGATGTATGTCCTGTAAATATCGAACATGTACCAAAACTAACAGATTCAAGAAGACATCTAATGATGGAGAGAATGGAATTTGCGGAGGCTGTAGAGGAGACCGTAATGCCTCTAATGATGACAATTGAGAATCTAGAAAGCGATTCAAACCCGTATGGTATACCCATGCATGAAAGAGGGGACTGGGCAGCAGACTTGGATGTAAAAGTTGCAGAGCCAGCGGAATACATCTACTTTGCTGGTTGCGCAGCATCCTTTGATGAGCGTAACAAAAAGGTAGCAAGGGACACTATTTCCATAATGAAAGAGGCAGGCCTAGATGTGGGTATTCTAGGAATGCAAGAGGGATGTACTGGTGATGCAGCTCGCCGTGCAGGTAACGAGTATTTATTCCAAATGCTAGCAGAAACAAATCTTTCCACGTTTGAGGAAATCGGTGTGAAGAAAATAGTTGCATCATGCCCACATTGTTTCCACACCTTGGGAACCGAATACAAAGATTTTGGAGGCGAGGATATCGAAGTAATGCACCACTCGCAGTTAATCAATCACTTGCAAAGCGAAGGAAAGTTGCCCGAGCCTTCTCATGACGGGAATATCACATATCACGACCCATGTTACTTGGGCAGGATTGGTGGTGAGCTGGATGCTCCACGTAATGCGATTGGAGGGGTGGATGTTGAGACAGAAAAGCACGGTCGAGGCTCTTTCTGTTGCGGCGCAGGAGGTGCACAAATGTGGATGGAGGAACACGTTGACGAAGGATACGATCGTGTCAATATTATCCGATCAAAAGAACTCGCTGAAACAGGGGCTGACACGGTCGCTGTTGGTTGCCCCTTCTGTTCTACTATGGTCACAGATGGTCTCTCACAAATAGGGTCTGAAATGGAAGTTAAAGACATCGCAGAAATCGTTTGGGAACAAATAAAATCCAATGATGCAAAAATAGAGGCTGCAAAAGCCGAAGCTTGACCTCTTACTCAGCGTAAGCGTAAATGTACGCCAATTGGACATCATCACGAATATTGGTGAGTATAACATCAATCTGACAACCTCCTGTAGATCCATCACACAGGTCTACATCGTTTTCGCTGATAGTAATCCGTTCACCAAGGCTCCAAGTTCCGTCATCGTCACTCGTGAATGTGCATAATTCACCACCTCCCAATTTTCCATCCTCGCAAGCGATTGTATCCCCTCCATCTAGGATAATGCTTACTCCGAGTGCTGCCCAATTTACGTCATCTCCTTTAGTCATCTGTACATGAATTAAATCATCATCAGTGGCGTTGGATACCCAATCAGAGGCATCACTAAAGTCAAATTCATAACTACTCGGACTGTCAGAGTATGAATCTTCATCATCATAGGAGTAATCACACTTGCTAGGTCCATCTTCTTTGATTTCCTCTGCAATATCTTCGAACTCGTCACGCCAATCTTCCATTTCCCCAAAGCCCTCTAGTGTTGCGTAGGAAAACATTGGCGCTTCAATGTCGCTTACCCATACATCACATCCATCGCTCATAGGTACAGTCATTACCGCTCCTCTTTCTAATGGGTAAACCATTATACGGTCTTTTGTATCTTTTTCATCTGAAAAAGAAATTAGGAAATAATCATCTCTTTCTTCAATGCTGTAAAAATCGCCAAATGGAGAATCGATGTAGCATAATTCACCTCGTTTTTGTGTATTAGTTTCAGAAAACGCCGTTTCAAAATAATCGCAATTATCTTCAATGGCTGGAAAAACAAGGTACACTGTATCCTCCTCGAATTGGTATCCAGCTCCAAATTCTTGCCAGTATATTGTTCCATAAAAATCGGGTTCAGTTAGATAGTCGTATATGAAGTATCCAGCAGTGCCTGCTCCTCCTAGGACTAATACAGAAACTACGGCGATTGTTGCTACTGACATACCACCACCTGTGGCAGCTCCTGCTGCTACAGTACCTGCTGTTATTGATCCGGCTCCGGTTGCAGAAACAGCCCCCCCTTGTCCACTTAAACCAACAAACTCCGAGCTTCCAAAAGGAGTTGCTATCATTTCTGCACCTGCTGTTGGTGGTTTAAATTCAGGATAATACTGGCATGTGTAGTGGGCAGCATCAACAGGAGTGTGACCCTGTTGAATAAGGGTCAGATAGTAATCCTGTGCTTCCATCATTTAAATTCAAAGTGGTTTTAAATTTAGAATTTGGGATGGATAAGAGATTCTGTAACATCCAGGTCTTGTTTACCATCTCCGAAATCCTCTCTTTCATCCAATGTCATATCTCCGCATTCAACTGAAAACTCTAGAAGCGATAGTACAGCCTCTGGATGGAACTGCACAGTCCTTATTGGCCTACTGGGATGCTTGCAGACTGCTATTTTACAGTGTTCTGCTGAACCGATAACCTCCATTTCCCCAGCGTCAATAACATGGTCTTGGTGAGTGAAAAGTTGTCTTGTTTTATCACCGTTGGAATATGTGACATCTGCCATGAAAGCTGAACCTTCGCTAGCCCTCTCAACTTCTCCTCCGAGGGCTTTACAGATAATTTGGTGACCGAAACAAATTCCGTAAAGTGGTACTTTGCAATTCTGAATTAGTGCAACAACCTTGTCCATCCACGGCTCCCACATGGATACATTTCTTCTGCTACCTGTAATAACAATCGCATCAGCCTCTTCAGGCACATCAGTTCTTATTCCAAATGAGTATTTTCTGGGCTCGTTGGTATGGGGTGCCCATAGGTACACTTGGTGGTTTGGAAAGTGTCTTGCAATTTCCTCCACCCCTTTCTCTCCAAAGGCTTCCCTTTCGGCTAACAGGTCTACAACCAGTAGTTTTGTCATTAATCCCCAACTCCTTTTTGTATTTCATCTTCGAACGAGGCTAAAGTCATCATGAATGAGAATACCATTAGGTATTCAAGAGGAGCAGCCCAGTTAATCCAAGGTTGTAGTTTGTTGAAATCCCATTTCCCTTCAACAAACTCTGGGTATTCCTGTAATCCTAAATTTATTGAATAAATCATGCCTAAATATGCGAGGAATGCGAATGAAATCGAGAAATACCTCATCTTTTTATTGAATTTACTCGCATTGGGCAAGGCTAGGTGAGTGACGACACCCCATGCCAATCCGAATTGAAAAACACTGGATGCGGTGATGACATGCAATCTTTCATGGTCGTAAATATCCCATATGGCCATCAAGGATAAATTGACTCCTACAATAGCGCCCAAAATACCTGAAATATGAATCCAATACCATCTTGCACGACCTCTGCATGAATTGAATAAGACATATGATACGTAGATTAAGATTAAGCCGTTGATAAAAAATCCGAATTTGAAAACTACTCGCTCCAATCCAGGGTAGTCTGCCTCTGATATGAAAAATGGGAAGGCTCTGTAGTTTCCACTAATTATGTGGATGATGGAGGTTAGAAGAACGGTTGCTAATGGCAAGGACCAACCAATTCTTGTGGCCATCTTGTTACTTATCACCGATATTCCTCCACAGTATCGCGAATCATATCGTCATAAGTCTTCCAAACTATTCCCAATTCTTTCTCTGCTTTTTTACTAGAGTATTTTGAGTCGCCTTTTGCGAATGATTTCGCCGCTGAGCGTGTAATCATTCGCTTTCCAGTAAAGATTCCCATAACCCAGTCTTGAAAAACTACAGCAGGCATCATCCACAGTGGTATACCGATTTTAGGGAATTTCATTTCTGGATACATCTTTTTTGCACGCTTGAAAAGATCGTGTATTGTTCCTCCCTGATGGGGTGCCAGCACGTAGCGTCCTCCCGCCTCATCGATTTCGTACGCTTTCCTGTGAGCTGTTGCGACATCATCCACGTGAACAAATGCAAGAGGTACCTTGGGCACAGCGGGATATTTTCCTTTCATCGCATCTCCAATTATATCAGTGGATGGTGTAGGACGTGAGAACGAACCTCCTAGTACTCCACTTGGGTTTATTACTCTCAAGTCAAGGTTTAGTTCCTCGGCTAATTCCCAAGCCTTCCTTTCGGATTCTGTTTTACCTTGAGTGTAGGGGAGAGAAAAATTGTCATTCCAATTTGCTTCGTCTTTGACGTGTCCTTTGGGTGTAGAACCAACAGCAGCAACAGAGGAAGTGTATACGATACGAGAAATACCAGCTTTTGCTGCTGCTCTGAATACAATTTCAGTACCCTTGTTTGCAGTGTCAAGAATCAACTGCCCATCACCGCTGGTGGCGTAAATTGTGGCCAAATGAAACAAACCGCTTGCACCTTCGAGTGCTTTGTCCCAGTCATCCTCAACTAACACATCGGCTTCAACAAATTCCATCTCTAAGTTTGGGGCTTTGTCTAATGAGCGCACAGTTCCTCTTACAGTATATCCTCGTTGGATCAGTTGTCTGCAAAGGTTGTTGCCAATGTGGCCATTTGCTCCGGTTACGACAACAAGCCCCTCCATATACTTCCGTCCACCTTTGTATCTTGAATCATACCATTGTTTGAATAGATGTGTGCTACCCCACGAGTTATATGCCTCTGCGTGTGCATGATACAAGACGCCGTGAAAAAGTGGTTTTTACTACTATGAATCCTGGTGTTGTCAACATGTATGTATGTGGTGTAACTGTCTATGATTTGTGTCACTTAGGACATGCGAGATGCTACCTATCATTCGATTTGATACATAGGTGGTTGGAAAAATCAGGATATGACGTAAATTATGTTCAAAATTTCACAGATATTGATGATAAAATTATCAATCGAGCAAACGAAACAGAACAAGATTGGAAACAATTAGTTGAAGAAAATATTATCACTTATTATCGTGATATGGATAGATTGAATATCTTGAGAGCCGATTCGTATCCGCGATGTACTGATTATGTTGATGATATGATTAGTATAATTCAGGACCTAATCGACAAGGGTAATGCTTACGCTGCAGATGATGGTGTTTATTTCAGCGTTGATAGCGCACCTGAAAAATATGGTCAATTAACAGGACAAAATATCGACTCTGTGCGAAGTGGCGCCGGAGGAAGGGTAGATGGTACCGGATCAGGGAAGAGGGATCACAAGGATTTCGCTCTATGGAAATCAGCAAAGCCAGGAGAACCAACATGGGATTCACCATGGGGCCCAGGACGGCCAGGCTGGCATATCGAATGTACTGCGATGAGTATGGATGCCTTTGGGACACAATTCGATATTCATGGCGGTGGACATGACTTACTATTCCCACATCACGAGGCTGAAATATTCCAGGGAGAGTGTCACACGGGTTGTTCACCAGTAGTACATCACTGGTTGCATAATGGATTTGTTAACATAGACGGAGAAAAGATGAGCAAGTCACTTGGTAACTTTTGGACTATTGAGGACATTTTACAAAAAATAGATCCGCTGGTGCTACGTTTTTCACTCATAAATGCCCACTACAGGTCCCCAATTGACATGAATGAGCAATTATTGAAGGATGCAGAAAAAAATCATTCTAGACTTGTGGCAGTCTACAAAGCAGCATTAGAATTGGTAGGAATAAATTGCCCGCCCTTACCCGAAGGCGATGTATCTTCCCAAATTCCGCTAGTCAAGAGTCTGGGCTTATTGGAAAAAATGGCTCAAGGATTTGCTATTGCCATGGATGATGATTTTAATTCCAGAGAGGCTTGCGCTAAAGTCCTTGGTGCTATAAGAGAAATGAGTAAAATGCTTGGATCCCTGGAAGGTGATGACTTGGGAGCTTATGCTCAGCATTGCGTAGAATGGCTGGAAGATACAGCAGGAGCCGTGTTAGGGGTTTTACCAAGCAGAGAGGAGACTCTAGCAGAACCTGAAGACGACCCAAGAAGGGCAGAAATCGCAGACCGAGTGGAAAACCTGTTAGCATTAAGAAGTCAAGCAAGGGATGCAAAGAATTGGGCTGAGGCTGATGCTATTCGTGATGAATTGGCAGACCTAGGAGTTGTTGTCACAGACACATCGGATGGGCCGATTTGGGATTTAGTCTAACCTTCAGGCGGCTTTAGAGGCGGCAATTCAGGTATGAAACCATCATCTGCCTCATCATTGACTGAATCGGCCATAGACTCCTTTTCTTTTGAAAATATTATGATTGCTACGGACAAGGCAAAAATGATGACCATAACAATACCCAAGGTGAATATTGGGTCTTTTCCATCTGATAGTGCTTCATCGTTTGTTTCCTCATCACAAATCCCAATGCAGGTATCCTCATCTGAGGTGTTATCAATAGAATCACCGTCTAAAGTTTCTTCAGGGTAGTTACATGTTCCATCGTCGCTATCAGCCCTAGAATTGTAGTTCAGAGCCTCAGGGTCGGTACATCCAAGCACAGGTAATGGATCTACAGTCTGATTTAAGTAATCAGAATCGTCAACGAAAGGCCGCTGTCCATCAGCGTCATATGTGATGTCATAGTAATCGTATAATTTTGTCATATCTATGTGATAATTTGCATGGGTTGAGCGATTGACAACATCGAAGAACCTATCATCGCCAATCGTATAGATAGGGTCTAGTGTGACGTTCTTCAGTCGGTTTACATTATCTCTGTAGTCACCGTCAAAATTAGTCCCCAGCCAATCTTCAATTTCCGAGTCAGTCATTCCTGCTACATCGTTCCAGTTTGCCTTAATGTCGTCGAATTCATTGCGCATTGCCATAGCAAGACCTGATTCAATGTCTTCCCAGGTCTGCATTCCATCCACAACTGATGTGGATGTTACATCGATTGCTTTTGAGAACCCGCTACCGTTGATGTATTCCCAGTCATTACCTTTCATTGCACTCATTAGGTCTATATCTCCGAATACCGGTTTTCCATGGACGACAGTTAACCTAACGTCAGGGTCGATCGCTTCTATTAGGTTCCTGTATGGGTTTTCATGAAACGTATCAATTACGACTATGTCTGCGTACATGCCTGCCTTTAGTTGACCAACAAATCCATCCCAATTGCTTATCTCTGCTGCGTTACATGTTACCATCTCTGCCAACTCGTAATCAGTGAAATGTCCACCTAAAATCTCTCTATTCCACATATCTGCTACCTTTAATTCGTGAAGATTATTTTTTGTTCCACTTGGACCCCAATCAGGAGCAATAGAGATTGTTATTCCTGCATTGTCAGCAGCAACAACATCGGTAGTGTCCCCATAGAGTACTAAATTTGAGAATGGTGACCAAACTAGACCTGCTCCGGTTTGTCCCATTTTATTGAACTGACTTTGGTCCATTCCAGTTCCGTGGATTACCACGGTTTCGTCCATAATCAGTCCTTTGTCCCACAAAGCATCAAACTCTGCTCTGCTACTTTGGTCGACACCCTCAGAAAGATGAACAAACCAAGCGTTAAGAGAACCTGATTGATTTTGAGAGATTAGATGACTTCCAGTGTAGTCAGAATCTGCAGCACCACAAACAGCACAAGTGCTTATACCGTCTTGTCCGAAGTTGTACAATTCAATATTCCGCGACAATAAGCTGTCCCACGCATCGGTTCCACTTCCCGGTGAGCCCTGAACTGCGGTTACGCCTCCTGCTACTGCCTGCACCTCTGCATACTTCATCTGCTCTGCAGACATGTCCCATCTATTTCGCGATTGCATGTTGGTTTTCATCCAAGTTATACTTGGCCCATAGTCCCAATTATTTCCCCATTGGTAGCGATTTGTATAACCACCTTCCTCGGATTTTTGGGATTCAGATAAATGAACTTCAAAATCCCACAATGGAATGTGATTATAGTGCATGTGATTGTGTAAGTCGATCAGTCCTGGGTAGATTGTTGCCTCTGTGTCATAGACTGTTACGTTGTCTGTGTTGATTGGCGGGATTTCTCCATCCGCCCAAATCGCAACAATCATGCTACCTTCTATCATCATGTTTCCATTCTCTATGACATTGCTCTGACCAGTCATTGTGACAATTCTTCCTTTGAGGATGTAAGACTCTGCTGTGTTGTCAGATTCAGTGAAACACGTACCTTGTCGCTCAGCAGGGTTAGGGTCAGTCTTCCAAAGACTACCATTTTCTGCAATTATGTACACTTTATCCCACCAAGAGTCCTCTCCAGGGTAGGACATAGAATCGATTAAATTCCCGTCTGCGTTCATTAATGTGGCAGTGTCACCATCCCAATAGTCCAGTTCGATATCAGTATTTGCTCGGTAGAATGTTATGCTTTCACCAGCGTCAATGGTGGTGTTCCAACCAATTCTGCACGGAGGGCTACCACCATCTGTTATATCATCAAGGATCCAATCAGAGATGTCAACAGATTGTGTACCAGTATTTGTAATCATGATGTACTGATCAGAATATGAGCCTATATCGCCATCTCCATTCCAGTCGGTTCCGTTATACTGTGCAGAAGAAGCAGATACAAGAATTTCCTCTATCACTATTCCTCCTTCCTCAGAAGTTTGGCTTGTTCCAGTGATTGGGAAGAGTGCAATAATCAGAATCATTGCTACTATTATCCGGCGCATGGATTTGACCAATCAGTAACAGCACATGAAGTAACCTACTCCAAGGTACGAAAATTTTACACCCATACGATACCCTCAAATTGTACCTATCATGCCCACAGGCCATGCGACGAGCGCTGTTTATGCTGGCAATTCTTTTGCCGGCTATGTTCTCTGGTTGTTTCGGAGAGGATGAGATAGCATCTCAGTCAGAAGAGAAACAATCAGCATACCCACAACCTTGGGAACGCACGGACATATCTTATGACGACAGCGATGTGTTCAGTCGTGTCACAGAAAATGGTTCGCATGGAATTGATGCAGTCAGGAGTGTCTACGTAGATGTTCCAACAATTACAGCCGCAGATGGAGGTGCAGGATTGACAGGTGATGCTATGGTTCATTTGGGATTATGGTTGCCAGTAATTGAGGGATGCGACTGGGAATCTGGCAATTTAACAGATGAATGCCGGGTTCCTGTAATTGCAGAAGTCGGCCCATACTATAACGACGGTGATGTTGATGCATTAACTCCAGCCGATAGATTGGGGAGATTCTTGATTGAAAATTACGTACCCCATGGCTATGCAGTGGCCCAAGTGAGCGTATTTGGTACAGGAGAATCAAACCATTGTATGGATCTCATGGGAACAGACGAGCAGAGAGGTATTGATGCCGCTGTTACTTGGTTAGGTAGTCAGGGTTGGTCAAGCGGTAAGGTTGGAATAATCGGTAAATCGTACGATGGAAGCACCCCATGGCAGGCTGCGACATTTGGAAATCCCTACCTTGCCACTATAGTTCCAATGTCTGGCTTAATTGGAGTTCATGAATTGATGTGGAGAAATGGAAGTATGGAAGCTCGTGGCATGATAATGCACAACGGAGTATACGGTACATTCGGAGTAGATGGGGACTCTCAAGATATTCAGAATGCATGTGAAGGATATGCTGAGGGTTATCTGAATGGCCCTGCTGCCTACTTGTCCGGTGGCATGGTTGATTATGCTGGAAACACATATTGGACAGAGCGGTCATTCTTAGGAAGAGTCTTGGACAACTACAACGGGTCTGTCTACATAATTCAGGGAATGCAAGATTGGAACGTCGATCCGCACATGGCCTTCCCCATACACCAGCAAGTCGCCGATGCTGGAATTGAAATCAAGACGCTTGCAGGTCAGTGGGCACATGATTACCCTGACAGAGTATCAGGCCACAGTTCTCAGGGTGCAGGAAGAGGTCAAGAAGCATACCCATACACACTAAGATGGGATTGGGCAGATGAGATGCTTTACTGGTTTGACTGGTATCTCAAAGGAGAGGGTGATGCACCAGTACTAGGAGTCGAGATGCAAGATAATCGAGGTGGATGGAGATTTGAGTCTACCTGGCCTGCGGAAGATACCTACTACATGCCAATTCGGGCAGACGTCATGAATCCGTCGGGAGCCTCGGTTGGTAGTCCATTGTCTTTCGAGCCTATCACTATGTCATACGGGCCGTTTGAAAATGACACGTACATTGCTGGTATGCCTTCGTTCCATATCTCGGCAACTCCTCATGATACGAGAAACGGACATATCTTCATCGAAATGACGGATGATGCTGGAATACACTTGGGTCATGCAGTGATGGACCTAAGATATCATGCAGGTGGTAGAGACGGAGTTTTCCAAATTACTCCGTTCAGTACAGTAGTAGCAAAAATGGAATTCATGCCAATGGATGTATTCTTGGCAGCAGGGGAATCCATTCACTTTACAGTAACTCAAACCGGCGAAGATTACGTACCAAGTCCAGCAGCGACTGGATGGTTTACAGTTAACTGGGCTGCGTCTACTCTGACATTACCAATAGTAGAGAGAAACTGTGACGACTTATTCCAAATACCAATGGCAGAATATGGCGAGTCTGCAGGAAGAATCTGCTGATCAGAATCGTCCTAAGATTGAGTTGAATACGTTTTTCGCATTACCACTGGACCTTTCAACAAGTCTCCTTACAATAAGCTCTGGTGTAGAACGTGCGAGATGATTTCTTCGAGGTGTTCGGTCAACGATTAACTCAAGGTTTTCATCAAGTCCTCTAGCCTCAATTCCATCGGTTCTCAGATTTTTACCCGAAGCCTCGATTATTGATGGTGCAAGATGTGTGACGAGTAACATACAGGTTCCAGCATGAGATTCGGCTGCCTCGAGCATGCCTGCAATAATCCTCGCACCTGCACCCGGCTCTGTTATCGCTTCAAGTTCATCAGCCAAGATTAGTTTCGAGTCGTCATTTGAGACTACTTCTGCAAGTTGCAATAGTGTCTGCTCTAATGCTCCAGCAGACTGGGTGCCTCCAGCCTTGGCGAGCACATGTAAGGATTCAACCCGTCCAATTTTAGCTGCTTTTGCAGGAACGGGTAACCCCATGTGCGCTAATATCGTACAGTGTGCTAATAACTCCAGCATAGTTGTCTTACCGCCACTATTTGCACCCGTTAACAAGGCAATTGATTGTCTGTCTGCTTTGTCTGCACAATTTCCTAACCCATAATCCACAGGGTCCGGAGTGCCGTCAATGAGAAGATGCCTTCCAGATTTTATTGAGATCCCATGGTCCGTAATTTCAGGCATCACAGCGTTTACATCCCTTGCCCATCTACCAATTGTAAGCCACTGGTCTAATTCCACTAACTTACGGAGAGACTTTTCACATCTAGATTTCAAGGGCGCAAGTCTTCTTGCTAATGATATCAGCCTGTCAGATTGTGTGGTTTTCCACAATTCTTCAAGTTGGGAGTCAACCCCATCTAAAACACTTCTATCCACCTTGGTCGGCCATTCTGATTTGAATATGTTTCTCGGACATCTTACACCAACGGAGGATAACAGACTAGAGATCTCGTCGGTTGCAGATTCGATTGCCTGCTCTATCGAATCACTGGTTTGCTGAGCTAATTTTCTCTGAAGCGAGGCAGCATCTGCCAATGCTTCCAACATGTCGGAACCGGACAAATCCAACTTGACATTTTTCATTGCAGAATCTACCTCTTCGTGAATTCGCTTTTCCATTTCTTTTGCTAGAGGCCATAATTTGTCTCTAACATCAGCAATCGCTTCAGAGTCTGCCTCATTTGACATCTCGTCCAGAAGCTCTTGCAGAATCGGCATCCGTATTTCATTGAAATATTTCATGAAACCGTTGCCCTCAGGCAATGTTGAAAGCAATTCTAGTGACTTCCGGTTGTGCTCAAACCAGCCGACACATTTCTCTGGTAATATCATGTCAATGCTTGCACCATCTGGTAGAACTAGCCAGCCTTCCGGTGTCTGTGGTGGCCCATCACTACCAACCCATGTTACCGATTTGAATACCTTGTAATCTTTCCATGTTTCTTGTTCAGAAGGTGTCAAAACCCTGCAGAATCTCTTTAATTGTTCAAGTGGTTTTTTGCTAACCACAACCCGTTCGTAATTCCCATCTACTTCTGTTGGTAGATTAAGTCCTTGGATTACGAATTCACACTCGATCGCCTGTGAGATAATTTCCCTGCGAGAGGTGATGTCTTTTACTGGCATCAGATTCTTCAATCTTGAGCGAGTCGACGAGTTCAGAGCGTGACTTGAGATAGCTCCTATGAGTTCTCTGTGAAGGCGTAAGGATTCTGGTGTTGCTAGAAAGTTATCAATACCATTCAATGACCTTGCAAGGCTGTCTGCACGCTTTATGGAGACTCCATCAACTTCCGCTATTATTTCGGTTTGACCATCTGCAAGCAATTGCAAGACTTTGTCCTCTGTACCAAAATGGTCGGTCAATTTCCTAGCTAATCCCGCCCCAACTCCAGGTAAAGCCTTCAGAACCATATCAAAAAATCAATGTCAAAGGCTTTTGAATATAATGGTCACAGAAGCGTTCACTTTCACTTCAGATTTACCCTTCGACAATTGAAGGCCCTGGAACATAAACGGGCATTTCAATTTCAACGGCAAATAGTGGGTCAGGGTCGCTAGAATCATGATATGCGACCACGACTCCGCCATCGTTTAGTATTGCAAGTGATGCGAAATCAAAACGAATGTCGTTACCCGCTCCACTTGTAGAATCCAAGTCGCCCAGCCCAATCATTGTGATTGTGTCAGGTTCCATCGACTCTGAGTACTCGCGGACGTGGTATAGGATGTCTTTGTCTGGACCATCTGCTGATTGATACCTGACGTTTAGTACGAATAGGTCCAATGCTCCATTTGCTTGGAATTCCCACTCCTCAATTGCCGTCCAATCATCATCAGAATAGTTTTGTGTGGCCCACGTGGCTCCACCATCGTAAGAGAGGTGGTGGGTGAACGTAGTTCCTGCTAGGCTCACACAATGTATTGCTCCGGTAGAATCGATTTGACAATATTCACTTGGGAATAACGCATCATGCTTATTCCAGTTTAGAGATGTATCGAGGAATGCCGATGTTCCATCAGAGAAATATTTTGGGAAATATAAGCCGCCGCTGGGTAAGGGAAATGCTCTCATTTCCTTGTGAGGCTTGTTTACGTCGAAGTATTCGCCCGGATTTGAAAAGTTCAAATCAACATCTTCGCTGCCGGGGTTAGAATTGCGACCGGCAAATTGGAAGTTGTAGTAGTTCAAGCCATCAACGCTAATTTGCCCTCCAGCGTTCATCGATTGATGCCAAAAATTAGACACAACGAGACTTGCCCATTCGCCCGAACCAATGTTCGAAGTGATTGGTCCAATGACTTCGACCTGCCAAGATCTATCGTAGAATGGTTCAGTTAATCTGTTGTAACACCAAGTCCACTCATCTTCTGAGGCGTCATACAAAATTGCGTAGAACTTGTCCAATTTCATGTCCCCTCCTATGTACGGGAACCAAGACATGGAGATGATATCGCCATTAGTTGCTTGAACAATGCTTCCTTCTCCCAAGCCTTCCTGTCCTGGGTTTGTGGGTACAGGTGTTCTACACATTGGATCTGTCAATGCTCCTGGAATATATGTGTCCCACTCATGTCCTCTATCGTGCGACCAGACAGGATATTCTCCACCAATGTTTAGAATCGTTCCATCTATTGTTGTGGCAAGATAGTGTTCACAACAATTTCCCCCATATTCCTTGTTGAAAACTGCCCAGGATGTTTCTGTACTTTCATTGAGATTCAAGTCAATGGTTACGAATTCCCAAGGTGAAATGGGTGCAACTGGGTCAATAATTTCGTAATTTGACCATATTGGCGTTTCGATAATTTCTTCCTTTACAACAATATCTCCATCTCCGAAGCAACCTGCAAGCAGTGTACTTAGTGCTAAAAGAACGGCTAGAGAAATCCTTTTCATTTTCATGACCTCGAAACATTATACCAAATCGTGGAACCATCGACTTCAAACGAATCTCCACTGCCTTCACCGATATTGAATACGGATTCGCTAGACCTCGTTTCTGCAATAATCCAATTAGCATCTTCCTCGAATAATTCCGGAGCATCTTTCATCCATACTTTGAGAGAAATTGTGTCTTCGATTGCAAGGTCTAAGTCTTTTCTTGCAGCTTGGATTCTTCGAGTAATGTCTCGAGCAAGGCCTTTCGATAATAGTTCAGGCGTATCGGCCATGTCCAGTACCAGAGATACAGAAGAGTCGGCAATTTGTACCGTTTGTGCAGCAAAACCCTCTCGCTCAACCCGACGCAGTTCTATGTCATCCATACCAATTTCATATCCTGCGATTGTCAGATTACCGGCTTCGATACTAGCAATCATTGCTTCACTATCCCCATCTGAAATTCCTTGCAAGACCTTGGGTAAATCCTGTCTGCATTTTGCCCCAAGGGTTCGTCGGTTTGGAACGACCTCCACTCTTTGGAATCTGTCCAAATCCTGTTCTAGTGAAATCACTTCTACGTTCAACTCCTCCGCTAAAATTTCATGGAACGCTGACAAATCTGGTCCGCTAACAATCCAACCTTCTGAACAAGGTAATCTCTGTCTACGGTCTGCATCGACCCTGATTCTGCGACCAGTTTCAGCGAGTTCTCTAACTAATGCCATCGTTTGGATAACTTCTGAATCGATCTTCCCTGCTTCAGGCCAGTCAGCGAGGTGCACAGATTCACCTTCCAGATTTCTGTGAATGGCATCTGACATGAATGGCGATACGGGAGCTATAAGTCTAGAGACAGTAACAAGCACTGTGTGTAATGTGTGTTGACAAGCCAGTTTGTCATCGCTGTCAGATTCCTCCCAAAGCCTGCGGCGAGAACGTCGCACGTACCAATTAGAAACGTCGTTGACAACAAACTCCTCGATATCTCGACAGGCTTTGTGGAAGTCCCAATTCTCAAATTGTTCAGTACTACCTACCACAACTTCAGCTAAGCGGGACAGGACCCAATCGTCCAGAGGTGTGTTCTTTCCGCGAGGCGAACTTTCTGGATCAAAGCCATCCAGTGCCGCATAGTCTGAGTGGAATCTGTATATGTTCCATAGGGTCAAGAACATCTTACCGTAGGTTTCTCGTACACCATTAGGGTCGAATTTTAGCGGATTCCAAGGAGCTCCTGCAGTGACCATATACCATCGGGTCGCATCGGCTCCCTCTCTATTGAAGTGGTCCCACGGGTCAACAATATTTCCTTTGGATTTGGACATCTTTTTGCCTTCAGCGTCTAGAATCAATCCTAGCGACAGGCAACTTTTGTAGCAAATTGAATCGAAAACAGTGGTACTAACTGCGAGTAATGTGTAGAACCATCCTCTTGTTTGGTCAACACCTTCACAGATGTAGTCAATCGGGAAATTATTCTCGAATTTTCCTTCCTCACCAAATGGATGATGCCACTGAGCGAAAGATGCACAGCCTGAGTCGAACCAACAATCCATGACGAAAGGTTCTCTCTTCATATCTCCGTCACAGTCTTTGCAGACGAGAATTGTATCATCCACATAGGGGCGATGCAAATCATCAGCGACTGGACTTCCCGGTTTTGCCATGCTCGCCATTTCCTCTACTGAGCCAACACAATGTTGACTTTCACAATCTTCGCAAATCCACACAGGCAGAGGTGTGCCCCAATATCTCTCTCTACTAATAGCCCAGTCCTTGACGTTACGTAACCACTCGCCGAATCTACCTTCGCCGACCCAATCTGGTGCCCATTCAACTTGGGAGTTAAAATCTAACAACTTGTCTTTGACTGCGGTCATTTTGACGAACCACGAATCCATTGCGTAGTAGAGTAGTGGGTGTCCAGTCCTCCAACAATGGGGATAATCGTGGAGGTACATTTTCTCTCTGTAAAGAAGATTTGATTCGTGTAGAATCTTGATTATTGTGTCATCACAATCTTTCACATACCTTCCGTCTAGTTCTGAGTGTGTCCCTTGCAAAAAGGAGCCATCTATTCCCACAGTGTGCTGAGCAGGAAGACCGACTTCCATCCCTAGATTGTAATCATCTTCACCGTACATTACAGCGGTGTGCACTACTCCAGTACCATCGGTTGTTGTAACCCAATCTGCACCGATAACAGTCCATGCAGATTCGGACCCGTTTCTATCCACTGCACCTGGGAATAACGGTTCGTAAGAGCGCCCGATCAGGTCGCTTCCTGGGAATGTTTCGACCTCTTCGCAGTGATGTCGCATTACTTCCTTGAACAGATCTTTTGCGAGGATTAATTCTTCACCTACCTCTGCACCTCCATGTCCTTCCCAGTTTTCCGGTTTTGCCGTCACCTTGACTCTCACGTATTCAACGTCAGGCCCAACAGCAAGGCCCACATTTCCTGGTAGTGTCCATGGCGTTGTGGTCCATGCGAGTATTGAAGCATCGTTATCTTTCATTTTGAATTTCACGTAGACGGATGGCTCCTCTACCTCCTTGTATCCTAGTGCAACTTCGTGACTTGAGTATGAAGTTCCTGTTTGAGGGCAGTATGGAAGTACTTTGTAACCTCTGTATAGCAGGCCTTTTTCGAACATCTTTTTGAGGGCCCACCAGCATGATTCAATGTATTCATTGTGTAGAGTAACATAAGGCTCGTCTAAATCACACCAGTACGCCATACGCTCGGTCATTTCCCTCCATGCTGCTTCGTAAGTCCACACGGATTCTCGGCATTCTTTGTTGAATTCCTCCATCCCAAATTCTTCAATGGCCTCATTACTCATCAAGTTTAGGCGTTTTTGCACTTCGATTTCGACAGGTAGTCCATGGGTATCCCATCCCCCTTTTCTTTCAACGAAATTGCCCTGCATTGTTTTCCAGCGACAAACTAGGTCTTTGTATGTCCTAGCCACAACGTGGTGAATCCCTGGTTTCCCATTAGCAGTGGGCGGGCCTTCTAGGAAAATGAACGGCTTACCTTGTTTCCTGTTGACCACAGTTTTGTTGAACAAATCTTCCTCTTGCCAAGTAGAAAGCAACCCAGTTTCAAGCGAAACTGAATCCAATTCTTCAGTGCTGTGAGGGGTGGCCATGTATGCTGCGAGGAGCCAACCCGTCTTGAAACAGTCGTTTCACTACTTCGCAATTATCCACCAAAATCAAACCTAAGAAAAATGCTGGAGAGGGGTTGCTTTGAATTACGTTGACTCTATGCGGTAAACGCATGGCATCCCCAAATAGAGGAGTCTTGGCGTTCGCGCTAAGTTTGCTATTCCTTTTTTCAGGTCCGCTGTCGCAGTTTTACACTCTAGATAATACCGATCTGGAGCTTGGTGATTATATTTCGAAAAAATCCAGTAGTAATCAGGCACACAATGTCATTATTCCCAGTGCTGGAACCTATGGAAATGGTCCGTCATTAGAATTGGAATCATCTCATGCCCTGCAGACAGTTTCATTCTCTGTTGAGGCTAGTAACACCACGAGAGCAACTGGATTTGATTGGTCTGATTGGAATCAGGCTGGTTTCTCTAGACAAGGTCTCACAATCGAAGATGATGGTTCGTTGATGCTAGGTTTCCAAGGCGTAGTGTGGGATTTCGAAAAGAACGCAAACGGGTGGGTCTCCTCAAATTCAAACTTTGGACAAAGAAATACTGCTACAACCTGTGGGATGAGCGGAGGTAATGGTGCATCTTGGTGGACAAGAGGAGGATCTGTAACTGTGACAAGCCCACCAGTCAATCTAGTCGGGCATGCGGGTCTTTCAGTACAAGCTTGGATAAAACAGGGCACATACTCATGTGGGGAAGAGCCTGACACGAACGAGAATTTCTATCTCGAGTACAAGAATTCTAACAACGGTTGGACCCAAATACAGTATTTACCGGGAGCCCCAACAGGTGGCGGTGTAACCAATGTAAATTACAACCTGCCTACAAACGCATATCACTCTGATTTTCAAGTAAGAGCTAGACAGAATGCAGGGTCAGGTACATGTTGTGATTATTGGTTCTTTGACGATGTAATAATTCCCGGAACAAAGGGTGCAAATCTAACAACACCTTCGTTTGGATGGTCCGTTAATTCGGATGAAAAGATTGATCCAGGGAGATTTCCGCCAATTTTCTTGGATGCAACTATTCCTGAGGGCGCTCACTTAAACTGGACTGTAATCGATGATGATACCGATGTTGCAATACCCGGATTAACAAATCGGTCAGAAGTCTTTGTCGACCTATCTGCAATAGATTGGGATGTCCACAAATCTCTCAGATTGCAAATAGAATTTTCCTCAAATCAATTAGGAGAGTCCCCGAGGTTATACGGTATCTCTGGTGGTGGAAAGCACTACAATGAGCTAGTCTCTAATCCTGAAAGTCAAGGTTGGGAATTGGACAATTCATCATGGCACGATAGCGATGGCAAATTGCTAGGTCAATCTAATTCCACAATGATGTCTCCAACATATGACATTGACATGCCTTTCGCATCTTACAAGTTCGAGATAGAGGGCCAAGGAAATATTACCGAATATGTTTCAATTGATCGAGCAAACTGGATTGAGACTAATTCTTCATCCAACAAAATCGATCTTACTCATCCAGCATCAGTAATCCAATTCAAATTTGAGAGCGATTCAGAACAATGGGAGATTGACAAATTAAAACTTCAGTTATATCCCACAGTTGCAATTTCTTCTCCAAGGATGGATATTGACGAAGATGGTAGAAATGAATGGTCAGTTACAGACAAAGGAGTTGGAACTTGGGGCAATCAAGATGTGTTGATTGATGGTAATTCGAGTACAATATTTCCAGTCGGTCTAAATCCGACTACCTGGCAGAGTATTTTGGTTCCCCGAGATGCTAAATCGTTTGAATTATCAGTAGACAAGGTCAGTACGATTGGACTTGGCGTACAGACTATTGCTGTTTGGATAGGTTCTACAATGGTAACCCAGACTGGTGGTAATGGTTACGTAGATGGCCTGCGTTTGTCTCTAAATGAAACAGAGCTGGAAAATCTAAATTATGAAACTAGGACAACACCTCCGGTAAAAATAGTTGCAGGAAAGGAGTATATTCACGCAAGAGTAGAGATTATTTCAGATGCAGGAAACTACAGAATTGGCGGGATAGGTATTGGTTACGATGCACACGATGTTGTCACAGCAACAGCTCTAGATGACATGGTCCTTGCGATTAATAGAGCAAGGCTTGATTCTTCCAAGGCTGCAAGTTTGCCTCTCAAATTCACAGCAAATTACCCTTGTTCTCTACGAGTAGCCCTCATTTCTTCAACCTCTTCAGGAGACGTTGCGATGGGTGCAATGACTTGGACTAACGACTCACAAACACTTACACCCTCGCAGATGTGGAGGGAGGTAAACACTCGTGCACAAACTTACTCTTCTTCACCGCATAGATTGATTGTTAACATGTATACAGAAGACAAGAATGCTATGTGGTTCATACCTATTCAGGGCCAAGGTATAATCGCAACTGGTGACCATGAAACGTTGATTTTTGCAGAGGATGGTATTAGTCAAAGCGAAACCAATAATTTACATGATTTAAACGCTAAATTTAGAACTGCTCAATCCTTTGATGACCAGTCTGAAATGAGATTTGAGGTACGTGTTGAATTAGCCAATGGAGTAGTTTCTATGCCAGCCATAAGAACATGGTCTAGCCAAGCAATAGACAATGATTTGGAAATCCAATCCATGGTAATTACTACAGACAAAGGTGTAGTAGGTTCAGACTTAGATTATCTCATGGCGGAGGATAACATAAGTATTCACGTCGATATTGGATTCGAGGAAGGAGGTGATTACGAGAAACCGTACCCGGGAGAGTACGAACTTCGTTTGACTGAAAATGGTCAAACCATCGCAAATACTACCCAGTACAATGGTTCTTATTGGGTAGTAGATACTGTCACACCCTTCAAAGCTGGTAATCTAACATATGAGGTCGAGGTTATACCTCTCGCAGGTGGCGGATTAAATGGGCCTTCAGTGGTAAATAGAACGTTCATCGTAGATCCATTAGCACCAGTCGTTGCGAGTTCAAACATCAGATATTTTGACCATTTGCAATCATCAATGAATCAACAAGTGATAATCAACATATCAGATCAACCAGTGTTGCCCGATGATGTTACTTTGATGCTGTGGATGGAATGGGCTAACGATCTTGATGGAGATGGGTGGCCTAGCGTTGGAGAATACATTCCTCGGAAGATGACAAACCCGATTAATTTGGGTACAACTGCTGGAAATTACATTGCAACAATCGACGACACTGCTGCTTTCGCTGGAGAAAAAGTAGCCGGTTACGTTATTGGTAGCGATCCCTCTGGGCATCAGCTTCTAGGAGGTGGCTCTGAAATGGCAGATAATCACTTATTCATGTACCAAATTATGGCTGATGGAGCTCCGGTGATTAGTCCTGAAGGCTTCGAATGGGCCGGAGAGCGTAGGGCTTGGCTACATCCGGGGCAATCATACGAATTGAATGTCTCATTTACTGAACCTAACGGGATTTCAGATGTAGAAGAAATACAGGTTTCTCTTGCAGATAATATCGTGAGTGATAGACTAAATTTGCGATGGAACTCCAATACCAATGAATGTGTCAGTGAGACGACTCACATAATTATCAGCAGTTGTAGAATTAATGACGAAAATGGCTTCACTCCAAGTCCTTATGAGCAGAATCTTGTACTTGCATTAGAGTTGATTCCACAGTGGAGTCTGCCTGATTTGGGAGATACAAGGAGAGAACCTGTAGTCCGAATACAAGACCGTGCGGGCAATCAAAACGAGGTAAGTTTCCCTCAAAATCGATGGCGCTTCTCGGCTGAGATGATGATACCTGACAATATGTCGCTTTGGGTTGAGAATGGGGCACTGAACGAGGACGGGGCTAGAGTGACGCCAGGTTCAACCATAGAACTTTCAGGACATTTGATATTCGTCAAAACGGGTGATTATCCGGACTTTGATTGTGGGTTAGAGGTCAGACTAAATGGAATTAAAACACCTGCAGTCGCTACAAATGGATTATTCACTGCATCCATGATTGCACCATTATCCTCAGGCCAGCATGCAATGACTTGGAAAATTGACTGCATGCCCGAACAAGGGATTGATATGACCAGTCCTACTGAAGCAGTAAGATGGATACTAGTAGACGCAGTTGGACCTCAGGTTGTTGAGTATTCTTCCCCAAGACCATCAGCAACACTGGAGGTTGACGAACATCTTGTTCGGGTAATCATCTCAGAGAATTACGGAATAGATTCTGATTCAGTCGAATTGTTTTGGTGGGTAACTGCGGGAGGACAAAGCGGCTCTATAATTTCTGATACAGTACCTATGAGTCTTATTGGAACCGAAAATACTGGTTTGAGGTTAGAGTTCACTGCCGCAATAGACCTCAGGGGTATTGAAAGACAATTTTTACAAGAAAATTTAGTTGTTAAAATGCGAGTGGACGGTAGAGATATTGCTGGCAATCAGTTTGAAAGAGATGGCAATTCAGTAGCATTCCCCTCAGGTATATGGAATCTTGAGCATCATACAACCGACTTCTCACTAGAACAAAGCGGAATAGAGTTGTCAAAATCAAATTTAGAAGTGGATGAGAATACAATTGTTCAAATTCACATAAGAAACGATGGTATGCTTGGTGGCGATGCTGAAATTTTGGTGGAAATTGTTGACTTAGCAGGTCAACGCTCACAATTGGCAAAAACCTCGGTCTTTGTCGAAGCAGAATCTGTGGACACTCTTCTTATTGATTGGAAACCAGATGCACCTGGTTTGCAAAGGCTAGAAGTTACACTTGGCGAGACAACAGATAAAACAGAGTTTGTTGACGTAACACCAGCAAAGGAAAGGGGGTTCCTTGAAGACGCAATTGGTGCGACGAATCCATGGATATTAGGCACAACAATGACGATGATATGTATCGGTTTGTTATTCGTGCTATCTTGGATGAGAGTCGCTACCGCTAAACAAGGAGAATCCGATCTTGAATTTGAATTCGAAAGCGACGAATTTGATTATGAAGATTAAACTCTGTGACCTGGTGGGTATTATGTCGTCTAAAATTGCGTTACTTCAGGCCAATCCGGTCGTAGGTGATATTTCAGGGAATGCTGAAATGATATCCAAATTAGCAAAATTAGCTGCAGAACATGGTTCCAGTTTCGCTGTTACTACAGAATTAGCCATCAGTGGTTATCCTCCCCGAGACCTTTTATTACAACCTGATTTTATTGATGAATGTCATAGGGTTGCAAGTTCGTTAAACACAGAAATTCCTGTGTTAGTAGGAACACCAGTTCCTGCTGAAGACGACAGGTCATTACCCGGAAATGGTGTCGTGAGAGCCGGCGATTCTGTCAGAGAGATAACACGGAAGCAATTACTCCCTACATACGATGTATTCGATGAGGAGAGATACTTTGAGGCAGATGAACGGCCGGGTATCGCTAGGACAATCGCTGGTTTGGATATAGGCGTAACAGTTTGCGAAGATGCATGGCAACACTGTCGAGCCACTCCCAACGACTATGACAGCGACCCGATAGCCCAAATCGTTGAGTGGGGTAGACAGGGTGTAATTTTACATGCTACAGTAAATCTGTCCGCATCTCCTTATCATGCAAACAAATCCTGTGTAAGGATTGAAGTTGCTAGAAGCGCAGCGGCTTCCCTAAATCATCCATTTCTCTTGGCCAATCAAGTTGGTGGAAATGACGACCTATTATTTGACGGGCGCTCAATAATTGCATGGCCAGACGGCACCACAGTAATCGCTCCAGCTTGGTCAGAAGGAGTTTTGATCACAGATTTGGCGAGCCCTGAAAATTGCTACTGGGTAGGAGATGGAGAAGTAACAATTCTACAAGCAGATGAAAATTTAGAGGAAACCGAAGATGAATTACTGGACGCTATTATCATCGGACTTTCTGATTATTGTAAGAAGAGTGGAATCTCTAAGATTGTTCTCGGTCTCTCTGGAGGAATAGACTCAGCACTAGCTGCGTGTATCGCAAGTGCTGCGGTAGGGCCGGAGAACGTGACAGGAATTTCGATGCCATCCAAACACTCGAGTCAACACAGCATAGATGACGCTAAGGCAACTGCAGAGGCATTAGGTATCAATTTCTCCATGCGTTCTATTTCGAGCCTACATGAAGCTACAGATGTCGCTTTGGATGACATATTAAGCACAGGTCATCCAGTAGCAGGAGAAAACTTGCAGGCAAGACTTCGCGCTCTTATCGTTATGGCCCATGCTAATGCCAACGGGGCAATGGCAATAGCAACAGGAAACAAATCAGAACTTGGACAGGGTTACTGCACTTTGTATGGAGACATGGCGGGAGGTTATGCGCCCCTTGGTGATCTGTACAAAATGGAGGTATATTCTCTTGCAAGGCAATTTAACAAAAGGCTTGGGCGCATGGCTGTTACAGAATCTACGTTAACCAAACCTCCTAGCGCAGAATTGGCTCCTAACCAAAAAGACGAGGACAGTTTACCACCTTACCCCGTACTTGATGAAATACTTCGACTCCATATTGAATCGGGACTGGATGCAACACAAATCACTCACAAGGGATTTAGTGCAGATACTGTCAAAGATGTGCTCACAAAGTTGTCGAGGAACGAGCATAAACGATGGCAAATGCCTCCCGCACCGAGAGTGTCCAAGCGAGCATTCGGTCAAGGCTGGAGGCAACCCCTTGCTGCAAAGCATGACTGGCGTCAGTGAATAACTATCCATTCATCAGACAACTCGCCGTGTGCCCATCCATACATTTCTAATCCGGTTTGCGAATCGTCACCGATGAAAAATAATAACTCATCTCCAACCCACAAATCTCCATGGATTCCAGATGCAAAATCGCCTGGATTGTGGTCCCACAATAATTCAATTGAGTTTTCAGTGACGACTGCTAATTGCCCTCCTTCGCTACTCTGTTCAACCAACATTACCAGATTATCTTGGAGAATCGCAAAATTTGTTGGGTTGGAAGAGGATATTCCCGGATTGTAATCAAAATGTAACCATGATTCCAAACCGTCGCTTACACATAACTCGAACCCGATGCTTGCTACAGCGCATGGAAACCAAATCTTGTCTTGGAAAATAATCCAATCAGAACCAGTTCCTGCAAGTTGTATTGTTGAATTTAGTTCTTGTAGACTGGACGAACTCGTGTTGTAAGACACGATTCCACCTGAGTCGAATACAATGTTTTGTCCAATCACAGACGGGCCTATTACATTACCAGAATTAAATTGCAATTGAGTAGTCAGTTTCTCAATAGATGAAACATCAGATCTGTGCAATTGCGGACCATTACTATCACTAGTTGCAATAAACCACAGGTAACCCTCATGGAAAACCGCATCAGAGTGAATTTCAGCGTTGAAAATTGAACCATCAACATACATTCCGTCTACACTATTGTAAATCAGTATGCCGTTAGCATATGTGAGGTTCCAATAATTGCCCGACAAATATGTGTCAGAATCACCAATTAACAATAAGCCGCTGCTGTGAGAGATTACTATTTCATTACCCGTATTAATCATCTCAGTCCCGGGTTGAATTCCAGATGTTAAATTTGTCTCTCTCCACATTGTTTTGCCATCACTAGACCAAATCTGTGTGCCGCTTCCATCATCTGCATCAAACCAAATCCTGTTTTTGTGGACAGTAAATCCTAGTATTGACCCCGGCAAAAAATTCACATCATCGGAGACCTGGCTTACAACCCCATCCTCTATTTTGTATAGCAGGCAATTGCCATCTCTAACAGTTGCAAAAAGGAACAGTCCACCGTTCGCGCTGCCTCCATTACAACCAGTAGAAAATGAAT
>CEPA01042449.1_pt1 | contig 41323 bp, 37 predicted proteins | sample 356241 | NCBI WGS metagenome assembly CEPA01 (sample SAMEA2620542, study PRJEB7988) | marine metagenome | biome: marine biome (ENVO:00000447); feature: surface water layer (ENVO:00002042); material: "saline water (ENVO:00002010), including plankton (ENVO:xxxxxxxx)" | depth 5 m
GGTTCAAGTTAAGATATTTTCTAAGTTTACTAGTGCCGTTTTTCGGTGGTGCGGTTTCAACTCAAGCATCTGATTCAGATGTTGTAGATGAACCAAAAGCAGCCGGATCAGAGGAAGCAGCTGCTGAAGCTGCTAGCGGAGGTTCACTTAGTGCTGGAGCTATTGCTGCTGCTGTAGCTGCCGCTGCTGCTATTGCAGCTGTTGCCGATTCAGGAAGCGGTGGTGATGCTGCGCCTGCACCAACACCTGCACCTACACCTGCACCAACACCTGCACCTACTCCTGCACCTACTCCTGCACCAACACCTGCACCTACACCATCGCCAACAATTATGGTAAATGCAGTTGTAACTGAGCAGCAGGAAGTTACAAAAACAGTTATCGTGCCAGTCACAACTGAGACAACTACTAGATCTGAAGTTAATACTACAACTGATTCTGCAGTTACTACTGAGGTGACAATGTTGTCAAGAGTGAATACTACAAGTAGATCAACTTCAAGTACTGTTACCCTTACTCAAGCTACTCAATCTGGGACTCCTTATGATACTAGCATTTATGAGAATACCCTGAAGACTGAGAATGACGGTGTTGCTGAACCTGGAGAATATTATTATGTAGAGGTTCCAGTTGAAGTTGACTCAGAAATGATTGACTTCGTTGAGGTAACTGTTCTAACTGACGGCATTGAGACAATATCTACAACATATGAAGTTGATGCAGTTGTCGAAGTTACTGTAGATACTCCAGTCGAAACAACAAATGTTGAAGACGTAGCAGTTAGTGTTTCACAAACTGCCCCAGCGCCTTAATTCTTAAAATTTATAATAAATATCCATTTCAATCTCAGGTAGATTGGGATGGATTTTTTGTTTTGAATAAACAACGAAATCTAGGTCATTAACTCTATAGATATTTTTCCAAGTTGATTTTAATGGTAGATTAAAAATTGTTTCAGTATATTGTTTCAGATTTCCCTCTATTTGTTTCTCTTCAATTAAAAACTTTTGCTCAATGAATGCTTTAGGATCATAAAACATAACATCATAATATCCTGAAGAGCTCTCAAGATTAAAGAGGTAATTTATTGCTTCAAAGTTATAAATTAAATCTCTCGTCTTAATAATCTTTCCATTTGAGGTAATTAATTTTTCAGAATCTGAAGAAATCCAATGATAGTTGTTCTGTGAATCGATCTTCTCAAGAATCATTATTACACTTGCTGACCTACCAAGATTTACCCTTGCAAAAGAATAATCTATAGATTCAATTAAATTGTCATCAACTTTAATTTTTTCAACACCAAGAATGGCATTTCTTGCAAGTGGTATTACTTGATTATAAGAAATATATGCACAATTGCTAACAACCAAACAAAGGCTAATAATAAAAATTCTAATCATAAAGATCATCCCAATCTCTGTTAATATTTAAGAATTGTCCTTGCTCTGTAACACCATAAAGGGTGTGAGTATGCTTCAGTGATGCTGCACCATCCCTTGTAAGAGGTCTTAATCCAAGTCCGACAGCTCCTTTTGAGTACTTATCAAAAAAAGACTCTACAGGAATAAAAAAATAGAACCCTTTATCAAAACTTCCTTCACCAAACTCATATTCTGAGATATCAGTTAATGAGAAAAATACTCCCATCTTTGCACCACTCTTGAATCTTCTAGAAAAATCAAAATTAATGCCAGAGTCTTTAGCTAAAAATCTGCCGCCTCTAATTGCAAACAAAACCTGAGTTTTAGGTTCTTTATAAAAAAGATTAATAAATCCAGTTACAGTTTCGTAGTCTAAAAAATCAAATTTCATGTCATATGCTCTTTGTTTTGTTTGCCATGCTTCTGCACCAATTGCAAAGTTTCTAAAAAATGGCCTATATAAAATTTCACCTCCAGCTGCAGCATGCATATTTTCAACATAACCTGCAGTCAACTTAGCATAGAAATCATTCCCAAATTTAAAAAATCTATCTACCTGAAAAGTATCTAGCGTAAAGCCTCTCCCCTCCCTTAAATAAGAAACAATATCTGTCCTAACATGTGGTAAAACACTGTCAGATGCTAGCTTTAAATTTGCAAAATTATCAGTTAGGCCATATGAAGCAGAAGCTTTAACTGAAAAATTCCTTGCAAGAGATACCTCTGCTTTACCTGAAAGTCTTAAATTACCGAAGAAAAATCCATCTGGCCCACCGAGCTGCATTCTTAAGGTTGGTACAATTGACCAGAAAAGCTGAGGGAACTCTACCTTTGGAGTAAAATCATATTCTTCTCTTTGATAATTGAATGGTGTTATTTCGACATCTTTTAAAGCTACAAGTGGAGTATTTGTATTGATATTTTGAGCAAAATCATCCCTATCAATTTTAACTTTAAACATTCCTAGGCCACCATTAACATTTCCAACCTCAAAGGTCTTAATTTTTTCTGGAGAAATTTCATCAAGCACTCTAAGTACTCTTCCTGTGGACCTCATCCAACTAGCATGCTTTGACTGTGAATATACAACTGTAAGTGTATTATCTGTTACTTGAGCTGTTTGGAGCTTTAAATCTCTTGGATTTAAATGCAACAATGATGCTTTATAAAGATTCTCATCACTGCGAGTAGTGACGATTTTATATATGTCTTTGTCAGGCACCTCAACATGACTATCTTTCTTTTTAATAAGTGGCATTTTCCTCCCGAAATCTGCTTGAAAGGAAAAACCAAAACTTAAAGTATGACCTTTGACATGAAATAACTTCAAATGAAAATTTTCAGTAAGTGGATAAACTACCCCGAAATTTATTTTTGAGCTAGGCTGCCGAACATTCTCAAAAGCAAAATTAAATGATTCTCTACCGAAAGGGAATCCTTCTTTTTCATAATCGGTTGAGTCATACTCTATCTTAAATCTTGCGCCTCTTAAATTTGGTAAATAAACTTCGACTCCACCAAAGATTCCTACCTCCCTACCACTTAAATAATTTCCTACGCTAAACTCACCACCCTGCGTTTCGTTATCACTGACGTCGCGTACATCAAATCCATCATCAATATACCTAAAAGGATTTTTGAAACCATTATCAGAAAAAGTTCCCCAACCCATACCAAGAGTAAAATCAAGATTATTAAATCTTTTCGAAGCTACAATATACTCAGCTGAAAAAACACCTGTACCTGCTAAATCTCTTGCACCAAATGCTACTGCTGGTAAGTAGTTACTTTCTTTAAGAAGGAGAAATTTTGCGTCAAAACTTTTATCTTTATATGTTTGATCTCCGCTAAATTCAGGAGAAAGACTATATAAAGCATTATCAACATCGGTATATTGGTATGAGGCCTCAAACCAGTTAAATGGAGTACCAATTATTGAACCTCTTTGATATGGGTCGACATTGCTAAAGTTAAATGCCACAGATCCTTCGGGCATCAATCTTGCAGTGGGCATCTGTATAAGACCAACAGTCCCGTTGTTGCTATGGCTTGGATATTTAGAATATGGATAAATATAGTTACTTAAGTCAGCAAATACATTCATTGAAAATAGAAGCACCATTAAAGAAATATTCCCTCTCAAGAAATATTTCATCTGATTTTAATCTGAGATGCTGTTTAATGAAGCAATAGTCAACGCCAGACTACTTAGAATTGGTGAGACTGTAGAAGCATATTGAATACCATCAAGTTTTCCGACGTCTTTTGGAGCATAAACAATTGTTCCAGGGTAAATAGGAATATTCCTTGGTAACAAAGAAAATTTACTCACTACATAATTATTTGCTGTACCATCTGGATCAATTACAACCAACTCTTTATAGGCCGAATCTTTAAGACCGCCAGCTGATTTAATATAATCCATAAGATTCATTTCATTACTGTATTTGAGAGTTGTCGGTAGTTGAAATTCACCAAACATGTATACAACCTTTTGAAGTGAAGGCACTATAATGCGATCATTATGAAAAAGAACAATATCGTGTTCTGAATCTTGTATCTTGTTAATAGAAAAATCTGTAATGATTCTTCCAGTGTATAGTTTTGATCTTAACTCCTCAGCAAGAAAATCTAACACCTCCCTTCCAACATTTGCATTAGATCTACCAATATTTGAAACAATATAATTTATTGTCTCTGAGTAATTTAATTGTGCAAATCGTTTTTCTTTCTCAACTGCATCCTCTCGAAATAGTGCAGCTCCATAAACATATGCTCCATCTCTATAGCCTCCAGCTTTATTCACTAAATCAAATAATGTTTCTCGTTCATTTAAATAATAGACACCAGGTCGATTTACAAATCCGGTAATTTCAACTCTATTTATGCCTAATATTGCTGTTTTGTATGATGGTACTCTTATAGAGTCTCTTGGTTTTAAGTTTACTGTCATTAAGTTTATGAGATTTATGGTGCCTTCATTTTGAGAATCTAAATCATGTCTTTTTATTTCGACATATTCAAAACCTGAATGCCCCTCAGAGAATCCTCCAGCAAAATTGATTACATCATTTACAGTTTCACCATCAATAATTTCAAAAATTGCTGGATAAGCAACTCCACCTGTCACAGGAACCTCAAAAGATTTAGGTTGAACAAAAATTATATCGCCTGTTCTCAGTGTTGTAGAAAATTCAAACTTTGCGTTAACAAAAATATCATATAAATCATAAACATTTAAGATTTCGCCATCTCTCTTATGCTCAATTCTCCTAAAAGAACCAGCTTCAGATATTCCACCAGCAGCATTAAGAGCACTTAAAAAATTTGATCCTCCCGGGAGTGTAAATATTCCAACTGTTTCAACACCACCAATCATTAATACTTGAACATCTCTCATTTCGACAAGTGTGAGATAACTATCAACACCAACAGTCTTGGATTCTATAAATGATTGCACAAGCTTTTCTGAATCATTAAGAGATTTTCCAGCAATATATATTTTACCAAGTTCAGGAATTAAGATTGATCCATCACGTTGCACAGTTAATTCTAATTCATCAGCTAATTTACCTGTTAAAAGGAGATTAAACTCATCTCCAACATCTACAAGATAGTCTGATGATATATTTGGAACATTTACCGGCATAAATGATGATTGGATTGTAGTAAAGAATGCTTCTCCGAACCTATCAATTCCACTAGATGTTGAGTCCTGATCATCGAACCTTTTCTCTAGCGCAATAAGCTGATCTTTTAACTTTTGCAAAATAACCTTATTTTTTTCAATGGAAGTCTCGGACTGAAATAAGTCTTCTAATTCTTTCTCAGCATCAACTTCATTTTGTACCTCAATTTGCTCTCTCACAGATGGAGGAAGACCCTCTAAAAATTCGTCAGATAAGTTTGTAAGATTCTGTGAATATAACGATATTGTTGATACTAAAAAAAGAAATAAAGTAAATATATTTAGTATGTTATTTTTTAAAAACATTTATCACCCCTTGAAGAAAAATTATAACAGATGCCTTGTTCTTATATTTAATTTTCATTAAATATGTCTCTTGTAAAAATAACTCTTTTTTCTAATTTATTAAGAAAATTATCCCCTCTATTAGCAATTATAATTTCACTCTTGTTTAAGAATTCGTCCATCTTCGTAGTAAAAGAAATGTTTTTCTTTTCTCTAAATACGTCAACTGGTTTTTTATCAAATATCAGTATTCTTTTATTTGCAATTAAAAGCATATCAATAATGTCTAAAATTGCAGCAGATCTTGAATTTGATGAGCCTTTTTTCATATCTAATTTATATACACCAATATTATCTTTATTCTCTAAAAGGATCTGATCTACAATGAATTTCTTTCTTGTTTGATTTGATTCAACAACTGCTTGAATAAGATTTTGAGGTACATCTTGATAACTAGATAAAAGTTGTTTTGAGTCTTTAGGTAAACAATAGCCACCATAACCAAAGGAGGGATTATTGTAATAGTTTCCAATTCTTTGATCTGCACAAATTCCATTTATGATTTTCTTTACATCCAATGTTTTGATCAAACTAAATGTATCTAGCTCATTAAAAAAAGCTACTCTCATTGCAAGGTAAGTGTTTGCAAAAAGCTTTACTGCCTCAGCCTCCGAGGAAGACATATAAATCACATTTGGTTCATTTAAGGCGATCTTTGTGAAAATACTAGCAATGTTTTTGCAACTGTTTATTTCATCTCCAATTATTATTCTTGAAGGATAAAGATTATCTTTCATTGCATTAGCCTCTCTTAAGAATTCAGGTGAAAAAATAATATTTTTATTGTTAAATTTTTTTCTTGCTTTTTCAGTAAATCCAACAGGTACTGTTGATTTAATTAGTATGGGGCTTTCTATGGTTACCTTTGAAATCTCTAAAATTACGTTCTCAACAATCTCAGTATCAAAGTTATTGGTTTCATTATCATAGTCTGTTGGAACAGCAAGAATAAACAAATCGTGTTCTAATACTCCCTCAAAAATTGATTTTGCTTTAAATTGGAGTTCTTTATTTTTCAAATCATTTATATTGAAGTCCTTAAGAAAGACATTCTTATTATTGATTAAATCAATCTTTTCCTGATCTTTCTCATAAAATGTTATTTCATAGAACTGTGATAGTAGAATTCCAAGACTGCTACCAACATAACCTGCACCAAAAATGGCTATTGATTTTATATTCATTATTTTACAATTTCATAAATGTTTATAAAAATTCTGTTTTTTCCACTGCCTGCCATGTTACTAAAGCAATTTGTAACATTTGAGTCTTTTTTAAATGAATATTTTAATTTTGAATTTACAGAATAAGAATTCTTGATATCCTCCAAAAAGTTTATGGAAAGATAGTCATTTTTTGCGTCACCACAAAGATCAGAGTTTGCACAAATTATCATAAACGAAGAATTTTCAGATTGATCTAATTTTCTTTTTGTATGTAAGTATGTATATGGGGTTTCATTGATCCATTTTCTCGAAAAATTATTATTAATATATGGAAAAAAGTTTAAATTAGTAGTGTGGCCATATGCAGCAATATATTTTACGTTATTTTCTTTTATGAGTGATTCAATGTTCACAAGCTGAAATCCGTCACGTCTTGATTCACGAATTTCATCAAAATTAAAAAAATATAGACTTAAGCTGATGCCAAGAATAACGCTAGAAAGTATTAATTTAAAATTCTTTAATTTCTTACCCAGCATAGATGATATTAAATAAATACCACTAGAGACGAGCACGATAACTACTGGTAACAATGCGAGTGAGTGTCTTGTGGGACTAAAAGTAAGCTTTTGTATAACTATCAAAAAAATCCATGTCAAAATGCTGATTAAGATAAAAATACTTAACCTTCGGAAATTTTTTCGTTTAACTAAATTATAAAATCCTATTACGGAAATTAATAATACTAAGGCTACATAAAAAACTGAAAATCCATTAAGTTCCGATGTAAACCCAAGAATTCCATATAGCACTTTGAAAGAATTAATAAAAAAAAATTCAAAAGTATAAAATAAGCCTTCTAAAATATTATTTGCCTCTGGTTGATATAAAAATTCTCCATTAGGTCCTGCATTCCAATGTACTCCAGGATTCATCGCAAGTCGCTCTTTTAAAAAAATAAAATAAATTAAAATCACGGATAAAAGATTTATTAATAGTGCTGGCAATAGCTTAATTGCCTTGAGTGTAATGTTTTCATTTTTGCTACCTAACAAAATTGCAATGTAAAAAGCTGGTAAAAAGAATAAGACTTGATATTGCGCTAAACACAAAACTGAAAGAAAAATGCCTGCTAGACAAGATCTCCTAATGCTAAATTGACTAAAATTTATTTTCAGCATGATATGAATCATTATCAATATTGATAAAACGCCGAAAATGAAGTTTTCGCCCTGAGATGAATATATTAGAAACATCCAAGATGTTGTTAAAAAGAAAAAACCAGTAACTGTAAATATATTTCTGAAAATCTTATCCTCAAAATTATTTGCAATCTTAAGAATCATTAACAGACATAAGAATGAAAATATTAATGAGGGTAATCGTGACAAAATTAAAAAAGATTCATATGAATTCGAAAACAAAATTAAAATACCAGTCAGCAAAAATTGTAGTGGAGCAAATGTGCTTATCAAAGCTATACTCATTGCACCAAGAAACACTTTCGTGAGTGTGAAAATGATTGGGATATCTAAAGTTGAAGATGCTATTGTCAATAAAAAGTCGTTTGAAATGTACTTTTGTATCTGTTGAGAAAAAAAGTATTCGTCATATTGCTGAATAACATTTAAAAGGTAAGGACCAAACAAATCATCATAATGTGTAAAATGACTTGGAATCACTATAAATCGACTAATTACAAAAATAACAAAAAGAATGGATAATATAAATTGAACCGAAAATATGTTGCCTAAAAATTTATTCATAATTTTCTTGCTGTTTTATCTATATAAATAAGGGTTCTTTTAATCAATTTTACCTTATTGCTTAGGCTACCACCTCCACCCTTAGCTTCACCAAATCGTCTTTTTGAAAAATTAACATCAAAACTTTTTATTTTGAGTGACTGTATTCTTGCTTCTAATAAAATAAAAAGATCTAGTGAGAAATCGGTAGGTGGTTTTTTCATAGTAATTAATTTGTTAAAAAATGTTTTTTTAAATATCTTTGGTTGCGCATTGATATCTGGTATCCAAAAACCACATCTTATTAATACATATATCGACATACCAAATGTAAAGAATTGATCTAACAGTGGTCGTGATTTTCTTTTTCCTTTAAGAATGATGTCCTGAGTATCAGAGCATGTCATTAATTTATACCCATGGATTAAGTCAATAAGATCAGTTTGCAAATCAGCATGGGTCCATGCCAATAGTTCATATTTTGCACTTCTCAAACCCAAACATATATCTCCACCATATCCATTTGCTTTTTCACTCCTTATTAGGTTTATGTTCGTGTATGCATTTTCTGATATTGCTTGATCTATCTTATCTGGAGTTCCATCATTTGAGTTACCATCAACAATATTAATTTCATATTCAAAAGATGCTTTCTTTGCAAAAAAATTTATCTTTTTAAATAGTGGTTCGATATTTTCAAGTTCATTGAAAACTGGAATTACAATTGATAGTCCTAAATTAGATATTTTCAACTTCTTTGTGCTTTTTTAAATGCCTTCCAGTAGGAAATTGTTGAATGATAATCTTCATAATCTTTTGGAGTACCCCAACACAGATAATCAACATCTATTATTCTTACTACCTTCTTATCCTTAAGATAAAAATTGATCAATTCATCAATATAAAATTTTTCTTTTTTACCAAATCCCTCTTGAATCATACTCTCAAGATAAGCCAAGAATTCAATTGAATTTTTGAACCAAAACATTCCTGTGGTGGCATGATCATCTAAGTAATTTTTACTAATTGGTTTTTTGAATGATAGTGACTTCACTAAACCTGTTGAATGGTTCATTTCTAACCAACTATGTGCGGATGGATTATTTTTTATATTTAGATCCCCAGAATGTGTTAAGACTATGGCATCTGAAATATCTTTTAATTTGTTAAATTTTTTATTATCAATAATAAATCCATTGTCACATGCTCCAATAAACAGCTCATCTTGTTTCATTAAAAATTCTCTTGCAAGAAAGCATCCATAAGCTTGGTCAAGCTTCACATGATCATGAATAAAAGTAACGTTTTTTATTTGCTTTCTTATGGCACTCTCCAAGCCATTTACGCAGTGTTCATAATCGTTAACACAAACTACTTTACTATATTTATTATTTATCCAAGGAATACTTAAAAGTGACGCAAGTGCCATTGGATATCGTTTTCCATCATTAAATGAGGTTACAGGTAGCATTACTTTGTTGACTTTATAACCAGCATCAAAAAAACGAGAACTTTTTCCTCCCATTGGTATCAGATTAATCATAATTTTTTAAAAAGCTCTTAGTGTTCCAAAATATATACTCTTCAAGATCAGCAGGAGTCCCCCATTGACAAAAGAAGTTTACAATTGGAGGTGTTAACACTGTCAAATTATCCTGTACCATAAAATTGAAAGGCAAGCTCATGTAGTATTCATTATTTATGCTTTGCTTGCTGTTAATTAATTTATTGCAATATTTTTTACATAATTCTCCAGTCTTAAAATAATATAGGCCAGGAGATGTTAAATCATTGAACTTGCATGCATGCATTTGGTGTTTTTCTTGAATCTTTATCATTTTGTGATTTTTATCACTTTTACATGTCGCATATAAATTTTCAGGATGTAGTAAATGAGGATGAAATCCTGTATAGCAAGGAATAACTCCATCAGGATCATTTTTTTTTATGAGTTTATTGAACTTTTCTATGTCCCATAAGGCATAGAAATCGCAGTATGAAACCATTACAGGTTCTTGTAAGCGATTATCTTTATTTAAATAATTACATACATCGTAAGCAGGCCCTTTCTTTTTCCAAGATTTAACTTTGTGAATCTCAATGTTTTTACAAAACTTTTTTATCTCTCTTACAACATAACTATATTTTTTTGCATGAAAATCACGGATGATGATTTCTATTTTATAATTTGGAAACATCTTACATACCCAAAACAAGATTGGTTTGCCATGTACTCTTATAAACGGCTTTAATTTTGAATAGCCTGCTGATTTAAATCTTGATCCATGCCCAGTCATTGGAATAATTATTCTCATGATTGTTCCCAAATCTCCGGAAATTTTGTACACACCGCATCAACATCAAAATTTGAAATATATAATTTGTATTGTTTTACAGTATCCAGTGATTCACCTTGAAGTTCAGGAGACACTATACAAATATTAAAGTTGGCTTCTTTCAATTTACTATAGCTTTCCTCAGTTAAACAATTAGTCTTAAATCTATCTAGCCATACCCATCCAACTTTATCTTTAAAGCTTAAAGCATACTCAACGGGCTCATAATCAGAGAATCTTACAGCCAAATTATCTTTATGAATTTCAGAACTATTGGAATATTTTACTAAATAGGGTTGACTCATATCTAAAAAAAACCATGATTTAATTTTGTTTCGAACCAAAAGTTTAAGGCACTCATTTTCAATTCCCTCTGTTTTCAAATTAATAATTAATGTTCCTTTTAGTTTATATTCAGAAAGGAATAAGCTAAATTTTTCAGCATTGCTTCCATGAAAGGGATCGTGATTTAAAACAACCTCATTTTCATGATATCGCACGTCTACTTCCACTCCATGCTCAACATTAATATTTTTCAATTCTTTATAAGAATTAATTCTATGACAAATTATTTTCATTTTTGTTTCAAATTTAATCTGTATTTTTCTGAATCCATTGACCTTATATAGTCGATTAATTGAGATTTTAGGAATAATGGAGTAAGTCCAGAACTATTTATTTGCACAAATATGTAATTTGCGGCCGCAAAGTTTTCTTTAAAACCATCTGAGTCTCTGTCACCTGAATCAGAAAATACAATTTGATCAGGAAACAAACTCTTCTCAAAAAGAATCGGATCTATATCTTGATTATTCTCAAGTATAAATTTTGGCAATGATAATTCTTTTTTTACATTTGCAGAAATATTTTTATGTATCTCATAACAACTTTCAAGGTTATCTGAAGCTGTAATTAAGCCATGATTTTGGAGAAATAGTATGCATATATCATCATTCATCTTATTGACAATTGATTTTATTTTCATACTAAGCTTCATACCAGGTGCAATGGTCCCTATAAATAACGAATCTGGATATAAAGTTTTTAAAATTGATTTACCTTCCTGTGAGCAAAGCAATACATTTAAATATACTGGGTGAGAGTGCAATACGAATTTTCTAGGGATAATTGCATGGAATCCTGATTCCATTGAAGGCCTTCCATTCCCAGATTGAACAAATTTGTTGATTTCCTTGCTATATTTTGTTTCTGTATCAACAGGCGTATCATGATAATTTTTCACATCCTCATAATTTAATATGCAAAATCCTTTTTGAAGAGAAATATCTCTTAAAAATGTGCCTGAAGATTTCACAGCCATCAATTTTGAGTTAATCTTCTGAGATGTGTTGCCCCCTCCTGCTTGCACGAGTGATAAATCACTTCCTAATTTAGATGAAACCTCTACAAATTCGCTAAGATCATTCAACTTTTGCTGCCTCAAAAATCAAAAAAGATATTGTCACAACCATTAGGCCAAAGGTATTGGGTTCAATTCTAGAATCTAATATTCCTAGCTCGCTAAGACCAATAATGTTTTCATTAAGGAATTTTTCTATCATCTCACTTGTTGGCTCACCTGATATTAATAACTCTTGTAAATCATTATGAATAAATTTGTGATCTAGGGATACTTCAGGATAAAAAGCAAAAAATTTCAATAATGAATTTACTGACAATGAGTTTGGAAAAATGATTCTATAATCATACTCTTCGTCTAGCGATGATCCATCTTTTACTATAGTTTCAATGATAAGGTCAGCAAATTTAATTTGTGATGAGATATATGTATCAGAATCAATTTCTCTTTCTTTAATTTGGGCTTCCACATCAGACTTTGTCTTGCCTCTTTCTAAAGTATCTCTATTTATTTTCCAAAGATCATTTAATTCTTTTGAGGGATTCAAAAAGATTTTTAAATCGAATACATCTCTTTGCGTTTTTATAAAAAATGGGTGGAGACCTTCGTAAAAAATAACGTTCGTACTAGCAATCTTCCGAGGATCGTCAAACTTCCCGCTCTCATGATTATATTTACGGCGATAAATTCTTTTGCCATTTAAGAGATCTTTAAGTGAATTGAGCTCCATATGAAGTTCATTAGCTTTGGGATCCAAATGTGTAAATTTTGTCCAATTTTCATCACCCCTTTCCCATTTATGCAAATCATCACCATTTAAAATGAGAGAATGATTATTGCCAAGAATACTTACCAGTGCTTTTGATAACTTGGTTTTTCCTGATCCAGAATTACCTCCAATTCCCACCAAAAAGGGCTTTGAAAATATTTTTAAATTAGCAAGATTAAGGATTCCATATCTGTATATCCAGTAACAACTTAAAATCAAAAGCGCAATCAATGTGCTATGAAAAATATTCTTCAGATATGAGTTATCAAATGCCAGAATTATATTATTGTTACCAACAGGATACGAAGGATACAAAATAAAATATAGGAAATAACTTAGTTGGAGAGATATTATCAAAAAACTTGAATTTAAATTATTTTTTATTTGTAAATAAAATAGAAATGGCAAAAACCAGAAAAACCAACCTTCCGAAGGTGCCGTAAATACTAAAAAAATACCCATAGCAAAGCCTAAAAATGTGAGGAACGAATTTTTATTTAGATTGGTAATGTAAAGTGAACTAAAAAATAAAAAGATGTATGCGATTGGTAAAAGATATATCTCAGCAGAACTTAAGAAAATTGATGATTCAAAGATTTGACCTTGAGTGCTATTATTGAAAACCATCTCAATAAAATAGGAGTCAGTTAAAAAAGGTAAGTTTATTAATATAAAGCTTAAACTTAATAAAACTAAATAAATAAAAACCTTAAAAAGCTGCAATTTTTGAGAAATCAAGAAGACCAATAAAAACGGTATGATAATTGCGATCATTGTTTTTGTGGATAATGCAAAACCTAAAAATATAGCAGACTTATTTAGTTGATTTTTAAACAGAAAATATAAACTTATGAAAAGAATTGAAATTGGAACAATATCTAGCTGACCATAAAAATATGATATGTAAAATAAAACAGGAGATAGCCAATATAAAACAAGTAACTTTGTTATTGACTTATGATTAAGCCAAGATTTGATTACATAAAATAAAATAATGTCACAAAATAATATAGGTATCTTTAGAATCCAACTTGATAATTCAAATACGGATATTGTTTTGAGTAAAAATATCAGGAGACTCAGAACATAAAGCATTCCAAGTGGATACGGAAATGGTTCCAACGTTTCGTCCGAAAAAAATTTATAAGGATTATCGAAATTACTTTCAGCATAGTAACTTACAAATGGAAAAAATAAATCATCCGTGACAACAGAGGAAAAAATTATAATAGTGAAAATTTTTGCTAAAAAGCCACAGAAGAAAAGAGTGTAGTCTAATCTTGAATCTAATCTAAGCTTGTAAATGAATTGATTCAATACCGGCATTGCTCGCACCAATTATATCTTTTTCATAAGAGTCACCGATCATTATTACATCATTTGGTTTAAGTTTCATTTTAAAAAGCGCTAGATCAAAGATTTCAATATGTGGTTTTTCTTTGCCAGCCTCTTCAGAGGTTACAAGAAAATCAATTAAGTGAACTATATTCATTTTTTTAAGTTTCATGACTTGAAAAAGATATTGCATGTCAGTGACAGCTGATATAGTTTTTTTGTTTTTTTTGCATTGTTCAAGAAAACTTACAATATGTTCATATGGTTCTATATTTTCTAGAAATTTATCCCAATATAATTTTTCATAATTCATTGCATGAACATATGTATTTTTAAACCCTAGTTCATTAAACAAAAGATCAAAAGCAAGGGCTCTTGATCTGCAAGCTGACAATGGACTTAAAGCTTCAGTAATTTTATTTCGTGCATTTCTGTAAAGAGATTTAAATTCGTTAAAATCTATGTCTACGCTGTCGTATTTTGTAATCTCTTTATGACATCCCATTAACGCATTTAAATGATTTGGCTCGTATTTATAAATAGTATCGTCAATGTCAATGAGTATGCCTTCAATTTCATCAAGCCTTATATCATTTAGCAAGACTTCATTTTCTGTAGACATAATACTTCAAACAAATAAAATTAAAGATCATTGAGAACATAGTCGCTATAATAACAGCTAAAAATTTTGATAAATTCATATCAATCTCAAATATTAAAAACAGTTTAATTGATAGTGCGTTAACCGTCACATTAAGTAACATTGAGACTAGGTAGACTAGCAAGTATTTGATTAGGGTATTTGATGAGTATTTTGCTTCTTCAAAAGTATAAATTGTATTTAAAAGGTATCCGATTAGCGTTCCTATCAAAAAACTAATAGCTTTCGAAGTATTAAGTTCTAATCCAGAGAAAGTGAAAAGATAATAAGTTGATATATCAGAGAAAAAAGCTATAAGCCCAACAAGAAAAAATTTTTTAAATTCTTTTGTTGTACTCATATTATTGATTAAGATCTTCAATTAAAATTTGGTTAAATAACTCAATATATTTTTTTGAAATTACTTTCTGCGAACAAAGATTCTTAGCTTTACTCCTTGTTAGGTTTTTGAAATCGATTTTATTCTGATTCTCTAGTACCCAATCTATGCCTTTAGCTAAATCTGATGTATCAAAAGGAATTGCGACATAACCATTAATTTTATGTTCAATAAGCTCAGCATTGCCACCAACACCGAAGGCTACTACAGGTTTGCCTGATGAAAATGACTCCAAAATTGTATTAGAAAAATTTTCATGAAGACTTGGAACTACTACAATATCTGATAAATCATAAATTTGATTAAGAAAATTGTTATCATCAATTTTGTTTAATAATATCGCATCGGCTAAACATGTTTTTAGCTTATCTGGAACTTCATCTTCAACACCGAAGACGATTAATTTATAGTCTGATGTTTTCATCTTTTTTAAAGCCTTTGCAAGGAGTGAAAAACCTTTATTTTCATCAGTGAGGGGATTATTTGCACCAAATAATATTAATTTTGTATGTTCATCAAGATTTAAATGATTTTTGAAATTATTTTCACTTAAAGGTCTAAATTCATTAGTATCAATTGGGTTTGGAATGTGAAAATGTTTTCGATCTTTCATAATCAAGCTTAATTCAGACTTTGAAGAAATCCATTCTGATGGGCCAACTATGTAAAGGTTCTTCTTTAAATCAAATAATCGTTTCTTGTAAAAAAACCATAATCCATCATTTTTTAATTCTGGATAATGGTATGTAGTATCCTTTTTTAAAGGAAAGTCTGTGTGAATTCCATTACTAAATGGCCAGTTATCATGAAGGGTCCAAACCACAGGCGCTTTAATCTTTTTAATATCTCTTATTGAGAGTGTGTTATTACATACCCAGTGGAGATTTACTATGTCCGCATTGAAACTATTGATCATCTTAGTAATGCCAAAAGATCCAAAAAAAGAGAAACTAAAATTATGTTTTGGTTTATTTATCAGACGTAGATATAACTTTTCCAGATTATTGGTTATAAAATTAATAAATCTTATTAAAGGTTTCTCATTGCAAGAAAACATTAAATACTCAACATTTTTATCTTGAACTAGCATTTGACAATCAACATCTTCTTTAAGAGATTTAAACAACCTTTTCGCTGCAATAGACGCACCTCCTTGATCCTTGAAAGCACTTACAATTAAAACTCTCATCAAAATTCAGAAAATTGAGATTTCCACGTATCAATTGCATCATATGGTATCGAAAGTGCTGTTTCATTATTTGATGAGATAAATTCATGCACTGATTCAAAATCTCCCCGAATAGAGCTGCTTAAATTAATATCTTTACTAATCTCATGTGCTCTATTGTCAATTGAAATGATATGTGCCCTTCTTCCTTTCTGAATAGCTCTTATTCCTGCATGAAGTCTGTTACCGATGTAATCAACTTGAACAGTTTGAAGAAAATCATCGAAGCTACAAAGATTCGGACTGATTATTTTGACATCTACATTGGATCCCTCTGAAATGCTACGAAAGTATTTGGCATCACCAAGTCCTTGCGGCCAAAAAAATAAATTTTTGTAATCTTTAGCAAGCATTTTTAATAAATTCTTATCATTCTCAAAAGATTTGTTGTAATCAGTCAAAGTAAATAATACGTTATCTGCCTTTTTCGATGGAATGCTTGCAAGATGTTCTTGTGTTAAATCCCAAACAGACGGGCAGGATGTATTAATTATATTCCTAATGCCGGAATCGTTAAGCATTTGAAAGGTATATGAATCCCTAACAGAATGATGAAATTTATTATTCAGTAGATGATTTATGATCTTTTTGTCTATGAAGTTTGGTTTATCTTCATACTGGAACCATCCTACGCCACATAAAAGAATATTCTTCATTGAAAATAAATCAAGAATACTTATTGGAAACTGCTCTAGAAATAACATCTTTGAACTAAGACTATTTGTTCCTGCCAAAATTGTGAGATCAGATGACTGAATGTGTTTTTTACTTATCTTTCTGAGTCTTTCAGTAAATTGAAGCTTAACTGTAAAACAATTAGAAAAATAATGATTAACAAATTTATATATGGATTCAGATATAATTTCATTACCTAAATTATAGGAAATAATAGATGGGTCTAAAATTGATATCTTTTTCAAATTAATTACCTACGATAAAAAATGGAAAAGTTTATTTTTAAGTCTTGTAACAATTGAATCTTTTTTAAACATTAATTCATCATATTCAAAATCCGGCACCACATAAGTATTCACTGCGGTGGGGATGTTTATTTCATTATTCTCGACTTTAAAATTAAGTGGATGAAAGGTGTGGGTGGCATCATCACCAAAGCCAATATTCTTGATAAGGCTTTTTGATGGAATGCATGTCAATCCACTGTTTTTGTGTCTTAAATATCCCCATTGCAGAGCCCAACTGTCCACGGTATCACCTATAACACCTTTATAAATCATATCTTTCTTAATTTTTCCTAGTTTTTTACCTAGAGAATTTTCAAACCCATTAAGTTTATTAAATAGTTCAAAATCTTTTATTTCAACATCATAATCTATCCAACATCTTCTCCATGACGCCCATCCCCAGCAATTACCCAATCTTGAAAAAAAATAATCATAGTGATCTGAATTCCATTCATTCTGTTGATTAAATCCTGAAATGGAGTATACACGTTCATCGTGTTTATATCGTTGTAGTAATTCTTCGCAAAAATAAAAAAAGCTTTTACTTGGAAGGCAATCGTCCTCCAATATAATTCCCATCTCCTCATTTTTGAAGAACCAATTTATTCCATTACTTACTGATTCTTTACAACCTAAGTTTGAATCTCTAAGTATTGACTTGAATTGACAATCCCAAGACACATTAGCGATGATATATTTTCTTAATTTATCGATCTTAGTTTTATCAGAGACATCCTTAGGGCCATCAGATACAAAGTATAGTTTATTGGGTTTAATGTCTTTAATCGATGAAAAAACTTTTTTTGCTGTTTCTAATCTATTGTAAGTAATGAGCAAGATTGGAATATCGAATTGACTGTTATTCATCATTTGCTCAATAACCTAAATCTAAATTGCTTTAAACGCTTGGGAATAATAAAACCCAAAGCATAACCAAAATATTTCTTAATTGTAATAAATAATGCTGAGAAAAGGTTAACCTGATTACTTCTTAAAATTTTAAAATCTTCAATAAATCTTTTAGGATTTCCACTTATACCACCCAAAAAAAATCTTCCAACTTTATTTTTAAAGGTATATATATTCTGAGTTTTTTTATACATCCTAGATACAAAATCATAGTCTGCAGAAATAGAAAAATCTTGATTGAAGCCGCCTAAGCTTTCGAACAATTGCTTTCTTACAAAAATTGAAAGATGAGCAGCAGGCATTTCAGTTAACTTTAATAATCCATTTTTATTGAGTAATGGATATTTGGTAAAAATTTTATCACCACAGTTGTTAAAGATGTCAACTGAACCAATTGTAAAATCAAATTTTGATTCTTTAAGGGATATTGATAACTCCTCAACAACATTTGGATAGTAAATATCACCTGAATTTAAAAAAGCAATCCATTCGCCATTGCAGATCGATGCACCTTTGTTCATTGCATCGTAAATCCCATTATCATTTTCTGAAATATATTTTGTAATGAATTCTGAATTCTCATTGATCAAATCTGTAAGGTCATCATTTGATCCACCATCAATAACTATATATTCAAAAGGTTGAACGTTTTGATTACGAATACTTTCTATCGTACTTTTTAAGCCATCAGTATTGTTAAGATTTATAGATATTACACTTATTTTATTGCGCATTTAGGAAAAGAATTTTGCCTCTCTTAACTGGATTAATATATTTCTAAATCTCCCAAATAGAAATGCGCATATTTTTATTGAATCCAATATTATTGAAATTGATAAAATGACCACAAAATTCAAAGGAAATATCTCAGTGATTCGTACTCCCTTCTTCATTGGCAGAATGATTGCTCTTGTAAGAACATATATAACCATAAGAATAGCAAATATGGTCTTTGTGACATTTGGTATGTAGAAAATGCTTTTGGTATTCCACCCGCTTATATTTGGGTCATATGAAAGATTATTCCAGTTAAATGCAAGTAACAGTAATAAAAAACCCATGAAATAAAAATAAATATCTTTATGCGCTTTTAAGTGTGGTAGTTGTGTTGATGAGAGGTAGTTTCTATACCACTTTTTGAAAAGAGTGATGATTTGAATGTTTTTTAATCCAGAATAACTTAATAATTTCTCATTCTCTATATACGCTTCTTTATGCAATTTAACCCTTGAAAACCAATCACCGTCCTCTCCAGCTCTGACATGTTCAACAAATGTACCAATATGATTAAACACATCTTTCTTAATTATAGATCCGGGAAGAGTTCTTAGTGGTTTATTTCCGTATGTGGATGAACGGATGTTTTTTTCGAGAATTGATGTTGCCTGATATTGAGTTTGTCCAAAAGAAACTCCTACATCATTTTCATTTAATTGCCTAACACCATTTTCTAACCATTGTTTATCGGGTAATGTTTTTGCATCTAAAAACGCAATGTATTCAAAACTAGCCGACTTAATTCCATGATTTCTTGCACAGCCAGGATAAGCACCTTCATGCTCCAATATTTTTAATTGTATGTTGATATCATTAAATTTATTTTCGTAAGCTTTAATGATTAGGTTTTTATCAAAATTACTTGTGTTAACAATAATTATTTCATTTGGAAACAAACTCCAATCAGGAATACTATCAAGCAATAATTGAAGTTCCTTGTATTCATCAAAAAAAGGTATTATTAATGAAGTATTTTTCATATCTTATCTTGCATTGTTATTTGTCTTAATCATAAGGCTAAATGTATTTTTATTTTTTTCAAATTCAATATGAGTTTTAACAACTTTTTTTAGCAGTCTATCTCTAATACAAATAAAGATACTCAACGGAAGTATAAAATTAAAAATTGGAAACTTTTTTAATACCTCCCATCTTGTAAAAATATGTTTTAGTTTTACGTCGCCATGCAAAGAGTATCTAAAATAATTTAAAACACAAAAAATTTTTTGTTTTAAAGAGAATTTCTTAAAATTATCAATCATAATTGTTTTTCCCATTGCAAATGCAGAACCTCTTGCATACTCGATCATTTTTCCATGTGTTACGCTATTTTCAGCTGTCCTATCCATGATTTTTAAGACTTTTTTTGTTAAATAAAAGCTATGATTATTGAAAATCTCTTTTAACAATATTCCTTCATGAGTGAGAAAATCTACTTCGGGAAATCGTTTATTTAAATATATTTCATTCTTTACACAAATTGTTCCGTCACCAATTACAAATTCTTCAATATCGCTCCATAAATATGTACCATCATTAGGAAAAGGTTTACTTATATCAAAAGTCTGCGATACACCATTTGTATCATGATTTTGACCAATTACCCCGATTGGCTCAGGGTTCAATGAGCTATTTGATTGAATGATACTGTTTAATGATTCGAGGGTATCATTGTTTAAAAAATCATCTGAGTCACACCATATAATGTAATCACCTTCAGCATTATCAAGCAGAATATTGTCAATCATTGATTTACCTATTCGTTTATTTGAGACTATGTACTTCACTGGAAAATTTAAATCATGAATGCGTTGGTTTAAATACGAATGTGTATTATCTGTTGATCCATCACTAGCAACGATCCACTCAAAATGTTTATATGATTGATTTTGCATCGATCGTATAAGTTTCACCAAAAAAGGTTGGCGATTAAATGTTGGAGTAAGAATTGAAAATTTGATTTGTGACATTTAAGCAAGATTCAATGAGCAACGAAATATAATTTCTGTGTGATTTAATAAATAATTATTCATTTTTAAAAAACTTTTTCTTAATACGATTTAATATGCTGTTACTTCTTTTTTTTCTCTTATTAATAGAATTCAAGATCAAAATTTTGCAGTCTGATAGCAGATCGTGTCTTTCTTTCCAATCATTAAGCTCTGGAGCACTTGATGAAGTAAGCATTGTAAATGTATATGAGGCTAAATCTATCTCTGATAGAGCTCCCCTATTTATCTTGGCAAAAATTGTTTCATAAGGAGAGACTGTTCTTCCAAAGTAAGTGCCTTTATCTATAGGTCCATCATGATCACCAAGTATGGATGCCATATTAGAATCCTCATATTTCCTGTAATCGATTTCATTATATTCAGGCAAAAGGCACTTAATATTCCAATTATTTTTAATCATTTCGGCTGAAAGCCTGAGTTCATAATTACAAATTATATCTAATTTATTTTTATCTTCAGTTTCATCAAAAAATCCTAGATTCATTAAATGATTGTATCCTGTTGAGCTAAGACAAAATGCCATCGACTGAACATGAGAACACCTATTATTTAAATTAGGAAATAAGCCCTTAAAACGCTCAACTTCAGGCGTATTCTTTTCTGGAATAGCAATTGTAGATCCAACAAGATGAACATCATCAGCAATATGTCTCATAAAGCAGTCTGTCCAAAAAGAATTATTATTTTGGTTTATAAATGGCCCTCTTACAGACGAATTTATAAAAAAATAGAAGTTATATTCACGTATTAAATATTGATTTATAAAATTTGAAAATGCTCCAAAATCAAAATTCTTATTCGGTGTATTGATGACTGATATATTATCTAAATGTGGAATTTCAAAATCTATAGCTGATGAGCATAATATATAAAAATCGATATCTTTTGAGTAGGCTGTCGATAAGAAAAAAATAAGATTTTGTTTATATATTTTGTCTTTTTCAAAAAAATGATAAAAAACTGCAATTTGATTATCTTTCATCATTTTCTATACTCAAAATAGATTTTAAAATTGCGTTCTGCAATTTTGTAGGCCTCAATGAAAAGTCATTATAGGCTTTGTTTGAATTTAAAATTGAATATTTTGGTCTTAAAGCTATATTTCCCTTATAAGAAGAGGATTCAATGGGTTCAATTAGATCATCTTTTTCTACAAACCCTTCATTAAAAGCTACCTTGTTAATTAAATTGGCAAATTCATACCATGAACAGCTATGTAAGCCTGCAAAATGATAAATTTCATTTTGTGCGAAGCTCGAATGTAAGCTATCAATTAGGGTAAAAATAAATTCAGCAATATCATAAGCATAGGTTGGACAACCTACTTGATCAGAGACAATCTTAAGCTTTTTGCCAAGCTTTATGTTCTGATAAATTGTTTTTAGAAAATTCTTGCCGAATTCACTAAATATCCATGAAGTTCTAATAATTATAAATTGACTTGCTAGCCCTATAATTTCTTCTTCTCCTCTATGCTTGCTTAATCCATAAGAATTAATTGGATTTTTTGTGTCATTTTCCAAGTAACCATCTTTTTTATCGCCATCAAAAACGAAATCAGTTGAGACATGAATCAGAGGGATATTGTAATCTTTTGATGCCATTCCAATGTTTTTAGCGCCATGATAGTTTATGCTAAAAGCTTTATCTGGATACTTTTCTGCATTGTCAACATTTGTATTAGCTGCAGCATTTATAATGATATTAGGTTTAAACTCATCCATTGCCAAAGCTATTTGTTTTTTATTAGTAATATCAAGATCAGTTTTTGAAAAGGCATTAACCGTAATGTGGCTATCTTTAAATATTTCCTTAATTGAGCAACCTAGCTGACCGTTAGCACCTGTTAAAAGGATTTTCATTTTTCTAAAAAAGATTTAAAACTCTGTGCGGCATCATCTTTTTTAGAAATGATGATTTCTTTAAAATTTGGCCATTCTATTGCCAGATCTGGATCTTTCCAATGAATAACACCTTCGTCACCCGGAGTGAAAAAAGTTGTGCACTTATATTCGAAATATGCGACTTCAGATAAAACCATGAAGCCATGTGCAAAACCCTCCGGAATCCAAAGTTGATGCATATTTTTATCATTAAGTTCTACTCCATACCATTTTCCAAATGTATTAGAATCCTCTCTAAGATCAACTGCTACATCATAAACACTGCCTTTTACAACTCTAACAAGCTTGCCTTGTGGATTTTTTATTTGATAATGGAGACCTCTTACCACCCCTTTATGCGATACAGACAGATTATCTTGAACAAAATTTCTATCGATATTTAAAACTTCATCAAAATCTTTTTTGTTGTATGTTTCTGTAAAAAAACCTCTTTGATCTTTAAAAAGGTCTTTCTTAATCAAAAAACACCCATCAAGATTTGTCTTCTGGAGTTCCATTTTCGTTATCTTATCATGTCTCTTGCGAAGCTCTTGATGCCATTAAAATGTTTATAGTAATTAAGAAGGAGCATTTTTAAAGCTAAAAATTTTTTTTTAAAAAAATTTGAATGCGAAATCTGATTTCTTAAATTTATTGCCTGTTTCTCATCATTTAGAAAAATCATTGATGCTTCAAGCACTCTTATATCGAATTTTTCAGAGTTTAACATCGCTTTACTAATTGCCTGCATTGCAGATGCATTGATTTTCTTTCGATCATCATAATTTTGAGAAATATCAGTTTGTAACTGTGAGAAAAATACATCTAATTTATTAATTTTTTTGAGAGAACTTGGGATCCACTCAGAAGTATTAGAGGAATGTCTTCTTATTGATTGTAATTTTTTGCTCAAAACTAATCTATTATTAAGTAAACGTGATATCAGATGAAGATATCCATCATGCCCATTTAAATTTGATGGAAAAGGAAGTGCATACTCTAGTAAATCACCTCTGAGAGCTGTTAGTGCTCCTGTATTAAAAACATGCTCGCTTGCAAAACCATTTTTGACCTGCTCTAAATAATTTAAATTACTTTTCTTGAGTGAGCCATCTGCAAGATCTGCATTATGAATTACCAATGAAATATTTTTCTTTTCTTTAAAGATTTTTACTATTTCTGAAATCTTATTTTCATACCAATAATCATCTTGATCAGCTAAAAAAATTATGTCCCCCTGACAAGCATTTAGTGCAATTTCAAAATTCTTAGTAAATCCATTATTTTTTATATTCTTTATCAGCCTTATTTCATATGGTGCTCTGTCAATAAAGTTCTCTATTATTTTAATAGTATTATCTGATGAGCAATCATCAGAGATTATTAACTCATCTGGAAGATATGTCTGATTTGAAATGCTTTCTAACTGATCCTTTAGAAAACTCTCACCATTAAAAGTAGTCATAGCAATTGATATCATCATTTTGCTACTATTTTTCAAGAAGTTTCTTCAAATAAGCCTCATATGGGCTATTTTTGTATTGGGTAATATGCTCTCTAAGAGTACTAATGTCTATCCAATCTTCATTAAAGGCAATCTCCTCAAGACATGCGATTTTTAGTCCTTGTCTATCTTCAATAGTCCTCACAAATTCTCCTGCAGATATTAAAGATTCATGAGTGCCTGTATCAAGCCAGGTAAAACCTCTACCTAAAGTGGTTGCATTTAAGTTACCTTGATTAAGATAATCTAAATTAATATCAGTAATTTCTAATTCACCCCTTTTAGATGGTTTAAGAGCTTTAGCAATTTCGATAACATTATTGTCATAAATATATAATCCTGTAACAGCTAAGTTTGAACGTGGTTTTTGCGGTTTTTCTTCGATTGAAAGAACCTTTCCGTCCTTATCAACATTAGCAACACCAAACTCCTCTGGATTACTAACATTTGTTAAGAATACGTGGGCTCCCTTCCTTTGCTTAAATGCATTTTTGAGTATGGAAGAGAAATCATGGCTAAAAAATATGTTATCGCCAAGTATTAAACTAACTGAGCTTTCTCCAATAAAATCCTCACCTATAATAAAAGCATCTGCAATCCCACGAGGTGAATCTTGTACTTCATATGAAATATCAATTCCATAACGTTCTCCATGCCCTAGCAATTTTTTGAAAAGATTTTGATCATTACTAGTTGTGATTATTAAGATTTCTCTTATTCCTGCAAGCATTAATATAGAAAGTGGATAAAAGATCATTGGCTTATCATAAATTGGTAAAAGTTGCTTAGAAAATACGCTAGTAAGAGGCATGAGCCTTGTACCTGAGCCTCCTGCAAGAACAATACCTTTCATTTATTTCCTTGCCTGTCCATATGATATTTAGTTTCTAATATTTCAGACCACCACCATTCATTTTCCACATACCATTTTATTGTATCTTCCAATCCACTTTTAAAATCAATACTGGGTTTCCAATCAAAAGCATTCATGATTTTTGATGTATCGATAGCATAACGCTTATCATGTCCTGGTCTATCGCTAACAAAACTTATCAGTTCTCGGCTTGAATTTAGATTATTAAGTTTTTTAGAGAAATTCTTGTCAATAAAATCACATATCATTTTAATTACATATATATTAGATAATTCGTTATTTCCTCCAATATTATAGGTATCTCCACTTTGACCCAATTCGATAATGTTCAATATGCCATTAATATGATCACTTGTGTGCAACCAATCTCGAGTCTGTTTACCATCACCATAAACAGGTAATTGTTCTCCCTTTAAAATATTTATAATTATGTGAGGTATTAATTTTTCTGGAAATTGATAAGGTCCGTAGTTATTTGAACAATTAGAAATTGTTATTGGCAAGCCATATGTCCTGTTAAGTGCCCTCAGCATATGATCAGAAGATGCTTTTGATGCAGCATAAGGTGAGCTTGGTTTGTAAGCTACAGTTTCATTTGATGGGGGATCACTTTTTGGGATATCTCCATATACTTCATCAGTTGAAACATGATGGAATAAAAAATCTTTGTTGACATCTTTCCAATAGTCTTTTGCGACCAGTGCAAACCTTAAAGTTTGCATTACATTAGTTTCAAAGAAAACATTTGGAGAGTCAATAGATTTATCGACGTGAGATTCTGCAGCAAAATTAATAATAATATCTGGCTCATATTTCAAAAAGACTTTTTTGACTTCATCAGTATTGCCAATTTCTAAATTAAGAAATTTATAATTTTTCTTGTTTTGAATTTGTTTTAATGAGGATAGGTTTCCAGAGTATGTAAGACTATCAATATTTATAACTAAATTATCTGATTCATTAACCAGGCTCCTCACCATAGAAGAACCAATGAATCCAGCGCCACCAGTTATTAGAATAGTTTTTTGTTTATCAAGTAAAGTCACTTCAACTTTTAGACATTATACCAATGATAGAAGTTCATCAATCACAATCTTTTCTTCGAAGTTTTTGCAAACTAATTCCCTAGATTTTTTTACAAACTGCATCTTAACATCATCGCTTAAGTTAATCATTTTTATCATCGCATCATATAATGAATTCACGGAGATAGGTTCGCATAATAATCCATTATCATTATCAGTAATTAATTCTCTACAACCAGGCACATTAGTTGCAATGATAGGTACTTCCATAGCCATTGCTTCAAGTATTGATCTTGGTAATCCTTCTCTATATGAGGGCAAAACAAAGTAGTTCGCTCTAGATAAGAAGTCACGAACATCTTTTTGTTGTCCATATAAGGTTATATTTCTATTTTTACATAACTTCTCTACTTCACCCTGACTTAGGCTACTTGGATTTAATGAATCAACTGAACCAACTATATCTAGTTTTGCATTTGGGAAATCATCCTGCAATTTATTGAATGCATGAATTAATTCTAGGAAGCCCTTATCTTTAATTATTCTTCCAACAAAAATAAATCTACATGATTCACCTTTAACATTCTTATACTTTGGATGAAAAAATTGACTATCCACACCAGAGCCTGGCAACAAGGAAACGCTTGATGCATTTACTAATCCGTTATCTCTAAGGTATTTAAGGTCATCATTATTTTGGCAAAAAGTATGGTGAGGAATATTTTTAATTAATTTATAAAGCAAAAAAATAATAATTTTTGTTACTCCAGGTCTTAACATTGCACTGCCAAGACCTGTTATGTTGTTAACTACCTTCTTGCCGGTGAAGAATCCAGCTAATGAGCCATAAATATTATTTTTTATAGTAAAGTTAAATATAACTTTTGGGTCTAATCTTAAAAAGATCCAAAAAAAATTTACAAAAATTTTGAGTTCATTAAATGGATTTTTTGAAGACTTCTTATAGTTTATTGGTAAGAATTTAGTGCAAATTGCAGACAGCTCCTCAGAAGATTCATCGGCAGGAGCTAAACAATAGACCTCATAACCTTTCAAAATTAGAGCTTTAATACTATTTTGCCTAAAGTTAAGTAAGTATCTGCATGAATTTGCATTCAGTATTATTTTGTTGTTTTTCATATGCCTAAGAATAGAAAATTGCTATATGGTGTCCAAAAAACTGAAAATGTAGCAAAATTCAACCATACAAATAAAACTAGTGCATAGTACCCAATTATTCCTAAAACTATTAAATGATTAATTTCGCCTTTTTTGTAAAAAATTTCAGGCATATATGAAAATATTATCATTTGAATTGGCAAAAAATATAATGCCAATCTGTCTATAGCAGTTGATGCTGAAGTAATGAATAACAAAACAAATAACAAAATTGATATTCTTGCAAACCATTTCCAAAGTCTTAATTGAAAACTATTTAAAGAAAATCTATGTGGCCATATTAAAAAAATTAGAGATGGCAAAAGTAACATTGATACCCTGATAAGTGCACCTTCAGATTGATATTCGTCAAGGACATAATATTGAAATAAAAGTGAAAAAGATTCAGATAAAAAACTTACATAACCGATATATAAAAGAATTATTAATGCTATGGAAATGATAAAGCGGTTTTTAGATGATGCCAAAAATGCTAATCCAAATAGTAAGAGTGCTGTCTTGTGAAATAAGGCAGCTAGCATAAGCAGAATAAAAAAATAAAAAAAACGTTGTTTCGTTAACATTATGACAGCTATCATTGATATACCAATTGCAACAGATTGCCTTGTATACCCCATGGCTACAACTGTTATTAAATATGGAAAAGAAACACATAGTGCCAAAAAAGGCCTTGGAAGATTTCTGCATAAATAGCAAAGCCCGAACGAAAAGACTAGTGCACAAATTAAGTTCACTAAGTAAATATCATAGCCAATCTTTGAAACAAACCAGTTTAGTCCTGCATAGCCCATATCATGACGAACATCAAAGATTTCATCTACGTCTTTATAGGAAAGCAAATCAAAATAAATTTGATATGAGCCCCAATCGCCTCCTACTTGATGTCTGAGCCCAATAAAAATCGTTAGAAATATTACAAAAAACCACCACAAAGGATTTAATGACGAATGTAAATAGCCGTTACTTGCTGCAATCCTTCTAGATTCAACAAATGCTAATGTTGCTAGTAATAAAAAAACAAGCCAATATGGAGTCATATTCTAATCTCTAAGTATGATCTAACTATCATTTTGAAGAAGATCCCTATAAACATCATTATAATCAACTGCAAGAGAGTTATAATAAAAAGCAGATGCTCTAGATTTCCCATATTGAACAATCTTTAATTTTTTTTGCGCAGAATTTTGGATACACCAAATTTTATCGACTATATCTTCTGACGAGAGAGGATCAAAATATAAAAGTTGGTTTTCTGTTATTTCTTTAAAAACATTAATGTTGCTAGTAATGATAGGACATTCATTCTGAAAAGATTCTAAAATTGGAATGCCAAACCCTTCATACAACGAGGGGAATACAAACAATTCAGCAGCTGAATACAAAGAAAATAGTTCAGAGTCACCGATCCCGGATAAAATAGTAACACTATCATCTATAGATAATTCTTTTATTTTCTGTTTAATTCTCTCTAAATCACCATTGTCATTACCAACTATTACAAGTGACAAAGAGGAATCATGCTTTTTATGATAAAGTTGTATAGCTTCCAAAAGGGTTGCATAATTCTTTCTTTTTTCAAAATGTCCAACCGTTAAAATAAAAGGATTTTTAATATTGTGTTGCTTGAGAATAGGTTTGTACTCATTATGCGCATCTTTATTAATATTTTGATCTATGCCATTGTAAATAACCGTTATCTGAGTTTCAGGAAATATTTCTAAAATCTCGGCCTTCATGGAGTCTGATACTGTTATTACACTATCTGCTTGTCTTATTGCTCTTTTATGGATAACGAACTTTATAAATTTAAACCACGAAAATTCTCTAATATGTCTGACATCATGAATTGTAAGTAATGTCATGCCATTAGGATTCTTTACTAATGGCAGGTGAAAAGATTCAAAAATATCAAACTTCATTCTTCTAAGCTCAAAAAACCAATAAAAAAGACCAAATAGAAATCTTTGAAGAGGATAAATACTTTTTAGAGGCGTTTCCTTAAAACACACATTTTGTTGATTTGAAAAATGTTTGCTCAAGTTGCAATCAATTGGCATGTACACTACAAAATTTATGTCATGATTTGCATTAAATATATTTCGAAAAAAACCTACAAATCTATTTTTTGCCCCAGATGGTCTATCGCTAAAACAGGTAGCATTAATCCCAATTAATTTTTTGTTACGCTCAACCATTATGACCTTATTCCTAAGGCATCAAAATGCTTTTTAAGTACAGAACCTTCGCTAAATAGTTTAACTCGCTCATTAAGTTTTTCATCAGATATTCTGCGGTCTAAGGCACTAGCTATTGCTTCAGAGAGGCTCTTTGCACATTTTGGCTGTGCCAGGTATCCGTAATCATTATTTAAGATTATTTCATTTGGACCAGTTTCACAATCAAAGCTTACTGGAGTGCATCCACACATCATCGCCTCTACAAGTACATTTGGCATGCCCTCTACCCTTGAAGACAATATAAAAATATCAGATGCTTTAAAGTATTTTAATGTATTATTTACCCTTCCCTTTAGAGTAATAACATTTTCCAATTCATACTCTTTAATCATACTAGTCAATAGATCCCTATCAGGTCCATCACCTAAAATAAAGAGCTTAAATTCATAAGAGCTTGACAGGATCTTCACGGCCTCAATCAAAAGGTCAAAACCCTTCCAATGAGCTAAAGTCCCTGCAGCAATCAGTATTGGTAAATCTCTAATATTAAAATCTGGATCATCAATTGGTTCATTTATTAAGTTCTTTGAAAGCACCGGATCAATAATATTATATATAGGTTGATGCCTTGAATTTTTGAATATTTTTTTATATTGCTCAACCATACCACGTGAAACACAACTTGAAACATCTGCCCTATTTTGAAGCAGTGAATATAGTATTTTTAGTATCCATCTCTTTGACAGAATCTTGTTAGAGAAAGTATCGTATGGTGTTACTCTTGAGGAGCATGATAATTTTGCTTTAGATTGAGCTAATGCACGTGAAATTATCACAAGAATATTTAAATGATCTTCTGCTGAAAAAACGATATCTGGTTTAGATTGAAAAAAATATCTGGTTATGTGCCAAAGCATATTTCTAACCTTCATTGTTTGAAAATTGATGAGGTTGATGTTATTCAATTTTGGTAAATCTTTGGTATTAGGGATATTGCCGATTAATAAATCGACCGCGTGACCTCTATTTGAAAGTGATTGTGCTAACCTTATTTGAGCAAGCGGCACTCCAGAAAATGCAAACCTAGGTGTAATTACAGCTATCTTCATTTCTAGTCTATTAAAGATGCAACTTTACTCTCAAATGCGGACAAAGAAAAATTGTCTAAAAAAACCTTTTTTAACATAAGCGCTTGATCGTCAGATATTGATAAATTAGTGTTGTTTAAAACATCTATAAATTCCTCCGACGAATTACATTCCCATCCAATCTTGCTTAAAAAGTTTTCGTAACCCATAAATGCTTCTTTAGTACCTATAATTTTTTTTCCAAATGATAATGATTCAGCAATCTTTGTTTTCATGCCAGAACCAGAAAATATTGGCGCAACAGTTACAATTGCATTTTCATACCAATTAGCTAAAGAATCTTGTTGGCCATAAACTTTTACAGATTTGCTTATTTCAAGCTGGTTTTTATAAATATCCATGTTCTTTCCAACAACAACAAGATCATATTCAATCTTTTTTAATACATTTTTAATAAACCAACTAATGCCTTCAAAATTTCCAAAAAATTGACCACCAACAAATAAAAGATATTTGCCATTAGATTGATTGCTTATTTCATCACTGTAGTGATCAATATTTAATGATAGTGGTATTATATGAGTCGCTGGTTTACCAAACCATTTATTTAAAACTTTTGAATCTCTCTCATTTAAGCATACTCTTTTATCTGAAAATTTAGTTGCTAAGCGCTCAGCTCTGTAAATTGTGACAAGAACCGCAAGTGACTTGAGCTTAAAGTCGTTTTTAAACTTTTGTAAAAAGAATTCAGTCTCAACGTTGTGATAAAAAAATATAATTTGGATATTTTGGTATTTATCCTTTAGAAATTTTGAAATAAGCCCGTAATTTGATCCATCAATAACTACTAAATTAATATTATCTTTTTCAATAATATTTTTTATTTCAAGTAATTTTTTAGATGTTATACCGTCAATATGCCCATGAAAAAAATTTGAAATTTTTTTTATAAAAGATAATTTCTTGTTGCGCATTTGGTATAAGGTAAATTGATATTTATTTTTATTGCATACACAACTTATTGTGTGGAATATATTTTTATTTAACTTTTCTCTACCTCCTTTTGGATCATCTATCAATTCTTTAGTTATAAGAAGTATTTTTTTCAAAATTTAGTGTCTTAAGTTAGGAAAATTATTACAGTACCATAGGTAAGCATCATCTAATCCATCAATGAGCTCAATCTTAGGTTTCCATCCAATTGAGTTAATTATTCTGCTACATAGTGTCTTTCTCATAACACCCTCAGGATAGCTATCATCAAAAACTATTTCTCCATCATAGCCAGAAATTTTTTTGAGTAGCACGCACAAGTCATGAATACTTATTTCTTCAAATGAGCCAACATTTAAATGGGTTACATTGTTATCACTTAAGAGATTAGTATAGTCCGATTGATCAAGACTAATTATCTTGAATGAAGCAGAAACTAAATCGTCTATATGCAAAAATTCTCTAACTGCATTTCCACTTCCCCAAATTTTAATTTCTTTTCTTGAGTCTTTTACAGCCATATAAAATTTACTTATTAGGGCAGGGATTACATGAGAGTTATTTTTTTCATAATTATCGTTTATTCCATAAAGATTTGTTGGCATTAGCACTCTAAAATCACAACCATATTGTTCAGCATATTTATTACATTGAGTTATTCCAGCTATCTTTGAAACTGAATATGCATAATTTGATTGCTCAAGTTCCCCTTTCATTAAGCTAGATTCCTGGATTGGTACCGGTGCATCTTTAGGATAAATACATGAGGATCCAAAAAACAAAAGCTTTGAGACATTAAATTGCCTTGCTGCTTCAAAAACATTTGAGTTAATAGATAGATTCTTATTAATAAAATCTGCAGGAAAATCAATATTTGCCTTTATGCCTCCAACTTTTGCAGCAGCATGAAAAATTATTTCGATATTATTTTTTTCAAAATAATTTAAAACTTCATTTTGATTTTCGAGATTTAATTCACTTCTACTTGGCGTAAGTAATTTATGTTTACCTAAAGTCGGAGAACATTTAATATTTCTGCAAATTGCTGAACCGAGCATGCCTGAAGATCCAGTGACTAATACTGATGATGACATGTGTTAGTTTTCCTTGTCTCGATGCTTTTCAAATATGGACTCTAACTGAGCCTCATGAATATCATGCTCTATCATTTCTTTGATTAGCTCTTTGAAGGAAATTTCAGGTTTCCAACCAAGAATATCTTTAGCTTTTTTGAAATCACCCTGTAATGAATCGGTTTCGGTTGGCCGTAAATATTTTTTATCAACCTTAACTATGATGTCTCCTTTCTCTATAAATTTATTATTTTTTGGTGGCCTCAAAACAGTTGCAATTTCTTTATTACCGGAACCAGAAAATTTAATTTCAATCCCAATAATATTGCATGCTGTTTTAATAAGTTCTCTTACAGAATATTGCTTACCTGTTGCAATAATAAAATCATCAGGTTCCTTTTGTTGTAGCATTAACCATTGCATTCTTACAAAATCTTTTGCGTGACCCCAATCTCTCTTTGAGTCTAAGTTTCCAACATAAAGACATTGCTCTATCCCCAAAGAGATATTAACAAGTGTTCTTGTTACTTTCCTAGTGATAAAAGTTTTTCCTCTACGTGGCGACTCATGATTGAACAAGATTCCATTGCATGCATACATCCCATATGCTTCTCTATAATTTATAGTGATCCAATATGAAAACAATTTTGAAATCGCATAGGGAGATCTAGGATAAAATCTAGATTTTTCTGATTGGGGAAAATCTTCAGAATTTCCGAAAATTTCTGAGGTTGATGCTTGGTAAAACTTTACTTTTTTTTCTAAGTTAAGCGATTTTATCGATTCTAAAATTCTCAGTGTACCAAGAGCATTCACATCTGAGCTGTAGACCGGTTGCTCAAAACTTACACCAACATGAGATTGAGCACCCAGATTATAAATTTCATGTGGTTGCACATGATTAATAATATTTGATAAGGAAGATGAATCTAGAAGATCTCCGTAGTGAAGAAATAATTTTTTATTTTCAGAAAATGGTCCCTGATAAATATGTTCTAGCCTGCTAGTGTTAAAGTTCGAACTTCTCCTAATTATTCCATGAACCTCATAACCTTTACTCAAAAGAAACTCGGCAAGATAGGATCCATCTTGTCCCGTTATTCCAGTAATTATGGCTTTTTTTGATTTCATCGTTAAAAAGTATTATGAAATTTTAGATAAACTTTGGAATTTGGCATTTGTGCTAATAAGTTCATCATAACTCCCACTATCAACGATTTTTCCACTTTCGATAAAATAAATCATATCGCATTCTTTTATAGTATTAAGTCTATGAGCAATTATTATAACTGTAATGTCAGAGGCAATCTTGTGAATTGATTGCATGATCTTTTGCTCTGTCAATCCATCCAATGCACTTGTAGCTTCGTCTAGAACAAGTATTTTGGGTTTTCTATACAATGCTCTAGCTATTGCTATTCTTTGGCGTTGTCCTCCTGAAAGTTGTACCCCCTTTTCTCCCACCATTGTTTCAAGGCCATCTGGTAGGGAGTTAATAAGATCTTGTAACTGTGATTGATCAATACAATTATTTATTTTCATTTCGTCAATGTCAGCATCATCTAGACCAAAAGCAATATTATTTTTAATTGTATTGTCTGATAAGAATATTGTTTGCGGTACATAACCAACCCTAGATTGCAATAAATAAGTATTGTTTTTTGAAATTGTATTTTCTCCCAAAACTAAGCTGCCTGAATTTGGAATAAGAAGACCAAGGATTATATCTATTAGAGTAGATTTTCCAGAGCCGGATGGCCCTGCAAAACCAATCAAACTATTTTCAGGAATTTCTAAAGACATATTACTTATTACAGGAGAGCCTTTATTTGGGTAACTAAAGGTAACATCATTTAGTCTGATAGAATACGATAGATCTTGATTATTTTGTCTAGATGATTGATTCATAATTATATTTGAGTTGAAAGTTCTTAAATCTTTACTAATGCTATCTATTGCTGATTGAGAAAATTTTATACCAGATAGGTAAAAGTAAATCTGCTGAAATGCAGGTATAAGCTTGTAGCTTGCCATTGCAAACATAGATAGTGTTGGCACTATTAATGCAAAATTTTCTTTTGAAGCAATCATTAGAAATAAAATTAAAAGCACCATAGTTCCAAATGCCAATAGCTCAATCCAATACTTAGGAATATCACTTAAAGTCTGCTGCGTGCCTACAGCATGCCCATAAATCAGACTAGAATTCCTAAAACGAGATTTAAATTGTTCTGCTCTGTTCATTAATAAAATATCCTTAACTCCACCAAAACCCTCATTCATAGTTTTAATTCTAATATTTTGATGTTCAGTTAGCTTTTGGCCATTTAATCCAAGTTTATATTTCACAGATGAAAAGATTATGAAATAAACTAATCCAAATATAGTAAAGCCAACTAAGGTAACTAAAAAATCTACTGACAAAAGAAATATAATAATTGAGAGTGATATTACAATTTTCGCGTTCATAATGAGAGCTGGCACGACAATCCCGGTCGTAACCCTGGAGCACTCTCCAGCAATGTTTGTAATGAGCTTACTACTATTATTCTGAGTGTGGAAAAGCCAGTTTGTGGATAAATAGTAATCGAATAGGTTTGATGATATTTCTGCCCCAATTCTTTGAGCGAAATGATAAATATACCTTAAGGATAATGTTGCAACTATTGCAGATACAAAGAGTATACCAACTACCAAGCTCCCCATTAATATTAAAAAATTGTCTCTCGAAGTTGAATTTGTAATGACATACAAATTTCTAAAAATTTCTTGATCTATAGTTTCAGGGTTTGATACAAGTGCCATGAAAGGTCCTATCGTTGCAATACCTGCAACTTCTGTAAAAGCAGTAATAATTACAATTATCTGAATCTTCAAAATCCCAACTTTTTGATGTCGCTCTAAAACTTTAAAAACATCCGAGAATAGCTTAAACATTTTTCATTTAGCCCCCTAAATACCAATTAATTGATTCTTCAAGCCCTGCTTCGAGAGAGTATGCAGGACTATACCCTATTAATTTTTTTGCTTTAGAAATGTCAGCAAGAGAATTCTTGATATCACCAGGTCGAAATTCTCTGTATGTTGGATTCATTTCATATGATCTTCCATTCTTTTTTAGGATCGCAACAATTAACCTAAATAATGTATTTAAATCATTTGACTCTCCAAATGCAATATTCATCACTGCGTGCATATTAATTTTATTTAATGATAGTGCTGCAAGAATATTTGCTTCAACAGCATTATCAATATAGCAAAAATCTCGGGTTGTTGTTCCATCTCCATTGATAAAGACTTCTTTATTATTGATTACAGACTGTATCCATAATGGAATAACTGCAGCATATGCACCATGAGGATCTTGTCGTTTACCAAAGACATTAAAATATCTCAGTCCTATTGTTTTTATGCCGTATTGTTCTGAAAATATTTTTGCATATAGTTCATTTGCATACTTAGTAATAGCATAGGGAGATAATGGGCTCCCAATATTTTGCTCTTTTTTTGGCAATGCAGGATGGTCGCCATACGTGGAACTACTTGCAGCATAAATAAATCCTTTAACATTTTTCTCTTTAGAAATATTTAAAACATTTAAAAAACCAGAAATATTGACTGCATTTGATCGAATAGGATCATTTATCGATCTTGGTACTGATCCTAATGCTGCTTGATGAAGAACAAAGTCTATGTTTTGAAAGGCAGATTCAACTTGTTCATATTTATTGATATCCACCTCATAAAAATCAAAATTATTCCATTGCTTATCTGAAACTATACTCTTTACATCATCTAAGTTACTAGCGTGACCTGTTTCAAAGTTATCAATACCAATAACATTTTGATTATTTTTTAAAAGAGCTTCAAGAATGTTTGAACCTATAAATCCAGCGACACCAGTGACTAACCAGTTATATTTATGTTTGCCAAGTTCTGTAAATTTCAATGAACTCATAATCGTAAATCAGATTCATGTTTTTCAAAGACTGATTTGAGATCATAAATTACACCATTTTCATTGAGCATAGACTTAATATGTTTTATGCCAAGATTTATGAACTGCATATGACCAACAGCAATCATTATTCCATCATATTTAACATTTAAATCCAATTCCTGAATAAGAGTGAATGAATCATAGCAATCTTCATTTAACCAAGGATCGTAAACCTCAACGTAACAAGATTTAGCTTGCAAGGCTTTAATTAAATCAAATACTTTAGAGTTCCTTGTATCAGGACAATTTTCCTTAAAAGTAAGTCCCAAAAGCAAAATTCTTAATTTCTTATTTTTAGAGCCTTTTTTTGCAATATGGTTCAAAAATTCTTCAGCAACATTTTCACTCATCGCATTATTAAGTTCTCTGCCTGCTAAAATTATTTTTGGTTCATATCCTAACTGTTTTGATTTATGAGTCAGATAATAAGGATCTACTCCTATACAATGGCCACCGACTAATCCTGGTTTAAAATCTAAAAAATTCCATTTGGTTTTTGCAGCATCAAGTACATCTTTGGTATCAATACCTAATTTTTTAAATATTAAAGATAGTTCATTTATTAGAGCAATGTTGAGATCACGTTGAGTATTTTCAATAACTTTTGCTGCCTCTGCAACCTTAATGGATGGAGCTTTAAATGTACCAGCTGAAATTATTGAGCTATACATATCATCAATAAACATAGCTGAAAGTTCGTTAGAGCCCGAAGTAACCTTTACTATATTTTCCAATTGATGCTTTTTGTCGCCTGGATTAATTCGCTCAGGACTATAGCCTATGAAGAAATCTTCATTGAATCTAAGCTTAGTGCCCTTTTCTAAGATTGGAAGGCATATTTCCTCTGTAGCTCCAGGAAAAACTGTCGATTCAAAAACTATGTGTGAACCAACTTTAATATATTTGGAAACAGTTTTTGATGCGCCTATCAAAAAGCTTAAGTCAGGTTTGTTATTTTTATCGATCGGCGTTGGGACAGTTATGATAAATTGTTTTGCATCAACAAGCTCCTCTTGGTTGTTTGTGAATACTATATTGTTGAGGGAGGCTAATGAAGATCTAGATACTTCGTTTGTCTTGTCAAAGTTGTTTTTAAGCTCTTCTATTCTCTTTAAATCTAAATCAAAACCTATTACATCATACTTTTTTGAAAATCCTACAGCTAATGGTAATCCGACATATCCTAATCCAATTATTGCAATTTTGCCTACAATATTTTTCATTAAGTAAATCTATAATCTAGATGTGTGCTTGCTTAGGTAGTGTCTTAGTAATATCAATACTATGCCTAAAATGAAACCAATAATTGTTCCATATATTAAGATTAAACGCCTATTAGGTGAATACCTGTCCTCTGGAAGAAAAGGACTATCAAGGGGCTCAACAAGATAGTTTTCTTTAACCTTTGCTAAAGTCTGTTTTTTGAGCTGAGCTTCAATTAAAGAACTGATCGATAGCTTTACATTATCTTGAAAAGTTTCATCTAATTTTCCATAAAGATAATCCAATGATTTATTTGCCTCATCTAAATCACGCTGTCTTGCAAAGTTGTTTAACTCCATAATGACTGTATTAAGTAATTTCTTTGCAAAAATTGGTGATTCATGCGAGGCATAAAGATATATAAATCCATTGCCTTTGTTTAGATCAACATTTATCGTGCCTAAGTATGCTAAATATGCATTATTGAAGGAAGGTTGTTCACGAATCCACGTTTTTTTTTCAACGTCATACCTTTTTAAATCAAGATTGTCTTTTTTCTTACTAGAATCATAGTTCTTAAATGCCAGTAAGTAGGCGAGGACATCTGGATTATTTTCTAGAATTTTTTGTACTAAATCTCTTGAAGTAATCAAAGTCAAAGCTTTTGACGAATCAGATTTATCATCTTTTAGTTTTATGCCAGCAAGTTGCAAGCCTCCACCAGAAGAAGAGCCACCACCAGAAATCTTTGAAGAAACTTCGAGTATAGTTGAAGATCTCCATATTTCTGGCTGAAAGAATGAGTATATGACCGAACATATAGCAAAAAATAAAATAACTACAATTAAATTGAAAAAGTTCTCCCGTAAAACTCCAAAAAGCTCAATTACATTGATTTCATCATTATTTGGGTTGTTTTGATCCATATTTGTCTCTGGTTACTTAGTGATTATAAACTATGGAGGCTGAAGCCGGAATCGAACCGGCGTACACGGCTTTGCAGGCCGCTGCATAACCACTCTGCCATCCAGCCAAGCAAGTCATTATATATTCTTTCATGCATTCGTTATATTTTTAATATCTTCTTTGTATAGTCTATCCCTGTCTTGATTGTAATAAGCATGCTTAAAAAAAGAGTTATGTTTGCGACAAATATACCAAGCTTTAAGTTCAATAAAAATGATGCAAAATACAAAAACAGTGTCAAAAACTGTATAGAAGTTTTTACTTTTGCCAAATAGGTTACATCCATTAAATCAGAAATCTTATTTCTTGAGGCAAAATCTCTAAGGGCTGACACCCAAAACTCTCTGGCTAAAATGATAAGAGATATGAGTCCAACATATGGATCTTGTAAATACAAAGTAATTGCAAATAAACAAAAGAGTAATAAAATCTTGTCTGCGATTGGGTCGAGAATTGCGCCAAAATCAGAGGCTAACCCATACCTCCGAGCAAGCCAACCATCAAAATAATCGCTAACTGATGCAATTAAAAAAAGTACGAAAGTTAAAATAAAGTTATTGAAAACTACAAGTCCTAAAAAAATTATTGGAGCAAAAAACAATCTTGATAAGGTTAAAAATAGAATAAACTGCTTCATTGAGTTATTTTAAATTGATTTCTTTAAAGTTTTGCTTCATAAATTGCAGTGGCAACTTTTTTTGAGATTCCTTTTACTTGCATTAGTTCTTCAACATTTTTTATTCCAATTGCTTTTGTAGAACCATACTTCTTAATTAATCTTCTTTTTAAAATTGGGCCAATACCTTCTATTTTATCAAGACGTGAGGATTTTACAGAATTTAGTTTTGACTGTCGGTTTGCTTTGATTGCAAATCTATGAGCCTCATCTCTGGCTTTTATTAAAAATTTATAAATATGAGAGTCTTTTTGAAGTTGAATAATTCCATCCTCTGAATGAATGGTTTCAGTCTGTCTAACTCTTTTCATACCTTTACTTATTGATAGAAATTTTGTACCGATGACATCATTAAACGTATTTAGTGCAGCATTTAATTGATTTTTACCGCCGTCAATTAGTAAAACATCTGGGGCATCTTTATTTTTTAGCCTCCTCTCTAATACATGTTTAATGCTATTGACATCATCACCACTAATATCTTTTGGTATTTTATAAATTCTATACTTAGATTTTTTAAAGCCTGACTTATCCAAGTGAATAATTGCGCCTCTAGCATGAGAAGAACTATGGTGGCTGATATCTAGGCACTCAACAGATAAATCATTTTTTCTTTTAATCAATTTTGCAAGCTCGGTAATATGCTCCTCAAAAGGTAATTTTTTAAATATTCTTTCATTCATAATCTGATTGGCATTAAGCTTTGCAAGAGATATAAAAGCTTTTGAACCTTTAATGCCATTTGAAACGATTTTGATATCAGAACGAAATTTTTTATTTATTGCAGACTGAATCAAGCTCTTATTTTTGATTTGATTAAGAATTATTAATCTATCTGGGAGTTGACTCCGTGAGAAGTACCTATTAAAAATAGTCCTTTGTGCTAATTCATCAATCTCATTGATATGGTTCTTTTTGAATGATTGAGTCCAAGTAGACTGGACTTTTCCATTTCTTACTACCAAAAAAGCCACTCCAGTAAGATTATATTTAAACTGCATTGATAAGATATCAACATCAATGGGCAAATTATTAATGCTTGATTCTTGCTCTAAATGCTCAAGCGCAATAATTTTTTGTTTAAATTTTTCAGCCTCCTCAAAGTCCAAATTATTTGATGATGTTATCATTTTCTTTTCAAATACCTTTTTCATAAATTTTTTTTCTGAAGTGAGATATGCCTTGGCGCTTGAAAGGTCTTCAAGGTAATCATTCTTTGAAATCATATTAACGCATGGCGCCGAGCACCGCTTCATTTGAAACTCGATACATGGCCGTGAACGATTTGCAAATGTACTCTCCGAGCAATTTCTAATGTTAAAGATCTTCTGAATTTCTTTAATATTAATCCTTGCCATCTTTACATTTGTATATGGCCCAAAAAAATTATTATTTGATGGTTGTTTAACTCTCTTTAGTTCAATCGATGGATAAACTTTATCCATAGAAAAATAAATATACGGGAATGTTTTATCATCTCTTAACAAAATGTTGAAACGCGGTTTATTCTCCTTAATAAGTTGTTGCTCAAGAATTAAAGCCTCTGCTTCAGAGTGTGTGATAAAAGTTTCGATTTTATCTGTTAA
>CEPA01171176.1_pt1 | contig 41082 bp, 31 predicted proteins | sample 356241 | NCBI WGS metagenome assembly CEPA01 (sample SAMEA2620542, study PRJEB7988) | marine metagenome | biome: marine biome (ENVO:00000447); feature: surface water layer (ENVO:00002042); material: "saline water (ENVO:00002010), including plankton (ENVO:xxxxxxxx)" | depth 5 m
TCCGACGGAATGGCTCTTCGTTCCCTACTCTGTTGCGAAAAAAGGGAGGAGCTCAGAAGAAACAAGCAAACAATAAAGTTAAAAAAGGGGTATTTCATCGCACACTTTTTCGATATGAGAATAAAAAAACCATAATATGAAAATATAAAGGCCGAATCGGTTCAGTTTTCAAGCATAGACGTGTTTCTCCTGTCTATCCTCGCCTAGCACAGCAATCGTTTTAGCTGCGAAAGTTTTTTTGAATTAGTCAAACTTAGCAAGTTCTACCCATGATCTCCCTTGCACCCCAACCGCATCGACAGTGCACGAGTTGACAAGAGACGCTTGCATAGAAGTTCTTGAAGCTTCTTCACACTTGCACAAACGGCTCAGGGCGAGCTCCTTCAACCGAATCAGCTTAGGGTTTGCTAATGAGTAATTTCATACACTTCCACCAACACCTCGCCTGTGCCTTCATCAGCCGACCCGACCTGTATTGTCTCCCCATCTTAGTCAGCCTCTCCGAGTGCTTCTCGTCACCCCTGTCTTTAAGCACAAGAACAATGCAAGCCTTCTTGGCTGTCGGTATCGCTTAATTAAGATTCTGTCCAATCACCTCCGCTCATTTGTACGCAAAGTCCACCTCAATGGCATGGGTGTTTATTAGGATGTCACAGCGAGTGCCGTCGAACATGTTCACCTCATTCCTACCCCCAAACTTCTTAATGTATTGACTTTCTATATACGGTTTATAATATCAAGGAGTGGAGGCTCTTGGAGCAGTGCTCTGATTGTGGTAGTCATAGGCTCTTGCCGTCTGATCCCAATGTCCCTCCCTGAATCGATACGGCTTGAGTGGTAGAAAGCCACTTGTGTTAGACCTAGAGGAAGTAGGATGAAGGAGAATAGCCTAATTGTTGGAAAAAGAGCTTGATATGAGGTAGCGAAGATGGCAAAAGCAGAAATGTTGCGGATTTTGGTCCTTTTGTTAGCTGGGATAATATGTGGCTGTGCCACTATTGTCGATACGACTGATCCTACATTAGGCAAGTGGAACTACGAATTGTTTAACCTGCCCTACGGTGAACCGAAAGGTGTACTCATCGTAGAAGCCAAAGCGGATTCCCATAAAATTACCATGAGAAGTCCAGCTAACACGTTCAATTTAACCGAAGTTGAAATAATTGGGAACCGATTAGTGCGTGGATATTTCAGGAGTGGCGGATACAATATTAAAGTGTCTGGCACCTTCGAAGAAGATTATTTCGAGGGACAAATCGATGCTGAGGGCAACATTTTCCGTATGACTGCCGATCGAGAATAGGCTCCACAGCAACGCTTTTTGTAGTGGATGTTTTGGCTCTAGCCTTTGCTAGGCTAAGGCTGGAATAAGGGTTTCTCAGCTTCAGAAGCCCTCTACGGGAAATTTTTTTCTTGGGGCAGTTGATGAATTCCAATTAACACCCAACTGCTGTCCGACCCCCTCCCCCGGCCTTCCAAATTCCTACCAAAATACGTGCCTCAAGCTGCCTCTCAGTGCGTTTTAAAGAGAGGGCGTTACGTTCCTAATATTACTACTACACGTATATTTTGCAGGCTATGTTTATAATGAATTTCGATAACGCGATTTCGAAACCCGCTTCCTCACCAGTCCTTGAATTGTCGGTATGTCCCGTTCGAAGATGGAGCTAGTATCAGTCTTTTTGACTGAGTTTGATCACAAGTTAGCCTTACTTAATAAAGAACGAACAATCCCGGACTTCGGCGAACTGTGTACCACTATGTGTACCATTTGGGGGTTATAAGTTACTTATAATCTATAATTTGTTGTTAAACAATAGTTTAATTAATGGCGGAGAAGGAGGGATTCGAACCCCCGGTAGAGTTACCCCTACAACTGATTTCGAGTCAGTCCCATTCGACCACTCTGGCACTTCTCCGTCTAGGAAGAGGAATCAAAGAAAACGTTTTCTCCAACGCAAGATTCAATCCAAAGATTCTGAGCATGAAAGTCTAATCCAGCCGACTACCTATCAGACAGATATTTCCTCGGACTTGCTTGCTCAATCCAGGATATGTAACTCTCGAAAAGTATAGCCACGAGCTTACGAATCACTTACCCTAAACGCTGTTCTTTAGTATACAAAGTCAGCTGAAAAATAACAAAATACAATACACCAATCTGTATAGAAAGTTAGTTGTTACGAAATCTTTCATTATTTGCCAATGGAATCGCGGGCTCTTTCCAACTCTCCTCCGAGTCCTATGAGCTTTATTACAGATAACAAATCGAAGGTGAAATCCATCGAGCCAATGGCGAAAGCATTACAATTATAGTTTCCGTCGCATCGAAAGTCATTCGTGATATCGCTGATTCCGATACTCAAAGCCAAACTTCCATCAGCGAGTGGAAAAATGCCCATCCGGAAAAAGCGGACGTCTACACTAAATGGGATCCGTAGCCCATTATTGTTTCAAGCAGATTGCCAGAACTCCCGGAGCAATTCCCAGAGTCCAAATTTAAAGGGTCTGCCAGCGTTGAGCTCATTCTCGATGAATAAGGTCAGGTTCTGCACGCTTCCGTAAGAGACGCTTATCATAAAGCATTGGAAGGTTTTTCTATGGAAGCCTCGAAGGACAGGAAATTTAAACACACTATGATTTATGGAAGTCCGATCAAATCTAAGCTGAATGTCCTTCTCCAGTTTAAGAATACGCCTACTGAAAAACTTTTCGAGATCACTCCAAACCCCGTACTTCGTTCGCACATTGCGAAGAGAATACCGACCTCGTCCCTTAGACGATGATTCTTAATTCAAAAGCCGGCAGGAAAGATGCCGGCTTTCTTGCATCCAACACTCAAAGACACGCCGATGAGTGTTGGAAAAACCTGCCACCCTAAAAAAAGCGACCCCGGCACCTGGATCACTTTTCAAAATTCAAGCTAGAAAGATTGATCAATCCTCGCTCTCTTCGCCGATTTGGAATCTAGAAAACCGATTGATTTGCATGTTTTCACCCAGCTTGGAAATTTGCTCATTCAGAATATCCTGAACCGACTTTTCCCCGTCCTTAACGAACGGCTGATCGAGCAAGCACGCCGTTGCGAAGTACTTATTCAACTTACCCTCCACGATTTTTTGCACTGCCGCCGGTGGTTTCCCCTCCGCTTGAGAAGCAGCTATTTCACGTTCCTTCTCTATCAGATCCGCGGGAACTTCGTCGCGACTTATACAAATCGGATTCACGGCTGCGACGTGCAGGCAAAGGTCCTTCACAAAAGATTTGAAGTCGTCGGTTTTGGCGACGAAATCAGTCTCGCAGTTCACCTCGATTAGCACACCCACTTTTCCTCCTAGGTGAATATAAGATTCAATTAGACCTTCAGAGGTGGCTCGTCCCGCTTTTTTCGAAGCCGATGCCATCCCCTTTTTACGAAGGATCGTAACCGCTTTCTCAAGATCGCCTTCCGATTCCGTCAATGCCTTCTTACAGTCCATTAAACCCGCTCCCGTCTGGCCACGCAACTCTGCTACTTGTTTTGCTGTAATAGTCATTCGAATACTTTCTAAATTGATAAGTTTTTAAAGGAGAAAAAAGTTAAGCTTCGCTTTTGTTGTCCTCCAATTCATTGCCGAAATCCGCCTCCGGTGCAACTTTTTCCGCTGCCACAGGCTTTGCTTCTTCCTCGGGCTTTGTAGCGGGGGCCTCTTCGAGCGTCACTTCCGGAGTAGACACTTCAGACACGGCAGCAACTTCCTCGACCGCTGGAGCTTCTTCAACAACTGGAACCGAAAACGAAGCGGCCACTCCAGCAGCCGGCGCCGCAACCTTCTCTTCCGGTACCATTTCTTCAGCAGCTAAGGCGACTGGCTTTCGAACTCCGGCACTTTCCTGGTGCACTTGCCTTTGTGAAAGTCCCGACCGTACTGCCTCTACAATCACCTCCAAGATAATACGAATCGCTTTAACCGCGTCGTCGTTGCCAGGGATTGGGTAATCGACCAGTGAAGGATCCGAGTTGGTATCAACCAAAGCAACAACCGGAATTTTACACCGCTTCGCTTCAGCAACGGCAATGTCTTCGTAGTTAACGTCGATCACAACCATTGCCGCTGGAGGCTTCTCCATCTTCACGATCCCTTCAAAATTTCGGTTCATCCGCTCCATTTCACGGCGGATCGCTGAGCCCTCTTTTTTGGGCAGCTTGGATAGGCTGCCATCGGCTTCCATCTTCTGATACTTTTTGTACTTTGCGATACTTCGAGTAATCGTCTGCCAATTGGTAAGAGTGCCACCCAACCAACGACTCGCACAGAATGGCATGCCACAATCAGCCGCTACTTCGCGAATAACATCCTGAGCCTGGCGCTTCGTCCCTACAAAGAGGACTTCTCCACCTTTGGAAACAACTTCCTCAACAAAATCATGGGCCGCTTGGAGGCCGCTAAAGCTTTTTGAGAGATCGATAATCGAAATCCCTTGGCGATGATCAAATACGAAGCTTTTAGACTTCGGATTCCAGCGTTTTACTTGGTGCCCAAAATGGACACCTGCTTCGAGCAGATCAGTTAGTTCAACATTCATATGCAGTACGTCATTACACCCAGAGTAAGTGCAGGCTTAAAAACACCTTGGACGCTAATTTAATGGTTTACGACAAAAGTACAGGTTTTAGAAAAGCGACAAAGGTAGGGGCGGCCCCCTTGTTGGCAAGCGGTAATTTGCTACAATTTTCCGTTTTTCCAATCGAATGACATTGACAAGGCTTTTCTAATTTAGATTCTCTCGCCCCTCTTCGTTTAACCAGACCAGAGAGTAATTATTTCCCGTGTTGCAGGGTGGAGCAGTCTGGTAGCTCGTCAGGCTCATAACCTGAAGGTCCTTGGTTCAAATCCAAGCCCTGCACCCATCGAGGCCCATTAGCAAAATGCTGGTGGGCCTCGTCCATTAGTTAAGATCTGGGATGCGTCTGCAAAGAACCGGACTCATTTTCCATTGGTCATATTGGTAGAGCTCGAGAAAAAGTCCACGAATCTTATGTTATTTACACAACTGGGGCTACGCTCCGAACTCACCGAAGCGGTTAAGACTAAAGGCTACACAGAACCTTCTCCTATCCAGGCTCAGGCAATTCCAGCGATCCTTGCCGGAAAGGATGTCATCGGAGGAGCTCAAACCGGAACAGGAAAAACTGCTGCCTTCGGATTACCTCTTCTCCAAATACTCGCCGAGAGTGAATTTAAGACAAAGCGACCAAGGGCACTAATTCTAGCTCCCACTCGTGAGCTAGCTGCCCAAGTGCATCAGAGCATAACCGACTACGGAAAACGCCTGAACCTCCAGTCCGCTGTGATTTTTGGCGGTGTCGGGTTCAATCCACAAATAACAGCATTAAGTAGAGGACTAGACATCATCGTCGCCACCCCGGGTCGGCTAATCGATCTCTGCCGAAGGAGAGAAGCCAACCTATCCGCCATCGAAATCCTTGTATTAGACGAGGCGGATCGGATGCTCGATATGGGCTTCATTCGCGACATCAAAAAAATCCTCAAGCTCCTTCCTAAAAATCGGCAAAACCTGCTCTTTTCCGCAACCTACTCCCGCGAGGTTAAAAAGCTAGCGGACACCATTTTGTCAGAGCCCGTCGAGGTAGAAGTCGCCCCTCGCAATGCGACCGCAGACCGCGTGGATCAAGAAGCTTTCGAAGTTAGACAAAAGTCAAAACGCTCAACTTTATCCTCAATGATCTCGAAGGGAAAATGGAGTCAGGTTCTGGTATTCACTCGAACCAAACATGGGGCAAATCGACTTACAACGCAGCTTAACAAAGACGGAGTTACCGCACTCGCAATACACGGGAACAAGAGTCAATCAGCCCGCGAGAAGGCACTCGCTAGCTTTAAGGCACATAAAGTACGCGTACTTGTCGCCACCGATATTGCAGCTCGAGGACTTGATATCGTTTCCCTTCCATATGTTGTTAATTTCGAATTACCAAACATCCCGGAAGACTACGTGCATCGAATAGGGAGGACCGGCCGAGCTGGGTTGTCTGGAAAAGCTATCTCGCTTGTTTCCGAAACAGAATCCGAATATCTTTTTGCAATCGAGAAGCTCTTAAAAAAACGAATACCACTTTTTCAGTACAGAGAAGATGACGACAATCTAGAAATTGAACGCTTGTCCAGTTCGCCTCCCCTTCACTCTCGCTCAAATAATCGATCACACCCTAATCAGAGTACGAATAGTCGGCCTCCCAGTCGTAAGAGAATATCTCAACGCAACAAAACCGGCCGAAAGGGCAACGCGGGATCAGACGCGAATCAAAAAAGTAGATCCCCAACTAAATTACAGGATAAAACGCCAGAGCCCCGTCGTTGGAAGCCCAGAAAAATTCGGCCAGCAAGCATGAAATAATGTCCGAAAACCGCTTTCGATATAACTGCTTAAAACCCTTGATCCTTCGACTAAGAGGCCGCCTGAGCCAATATGATTTCTGACTTCTCTTTTTCCAGCTCCTGAAGCTGCCCCAACACTGCCTGAAAAAGGTAGGGTCCAAACCCCAGCTTAAATCGGCGATGAACGGTACTTCATATTGCCTCAAATTAGTGAAGTAAACGACTTCTATCTCAACATCCAAATTGCTTGAAAACCAAACTGGATATCCGCAACCAAACTGCTTGTATTGAGAACAGTCTATACGAACTAACAACCGCTTCTTACATAGAAGCTAGACTACTGTGTTGTCGGGAACAATCGCATTCTTGGTGACACAAATCACACCATCTCGGACAAAAACTCCATCTTTAGAATACCCATCGAGCTTCCCTTCAGGATCCAATCTAACGTTGTGTCCAATACGGGCCCCCTTGTCTATGATAGCATTTTTGATCTCACAGTTCATTCCCACCCCTATGTCCGGGATTCCTTCCCTCCGGTTTCGCTCTCGATCATCAGCACTCTCGAATATGTCCGCCCCCATCATAACTACATTCTCCAATCGTGCCCCTTCCCGTAGAGTCGAACGAATTCCTATTACACAGCGTTTCAAATAGGAATCCGTGATAATGCATCCATCGCCAACGATGACATGGTTAATTGAGCATCGGTTTATTTTGCTAGCCGGTAAATAGCGTGCCCGCGTGTAAACCGGGTTTCCTTCCGAAAAAAAGTTGAACTTTGGAAAGGGATCCGCCAATTGCAGGTTCGCTTCAAAAAATGCCTTCACGGTTCCAATGTCTTCCCAATAACCTTCGAACACATAGCTATTGAGTTTACAGCTTCCCAGTAATCCCGGAATAACTTCTTTGCCAAAGTCAGTAGCATCGCCGCTCAAAGCCTCTTCCATTGTGTTGCGATTGAAAACGTATATACCCATCGACGCTAGGCAGCGTTTTTCAACGTCAGACTTGGTTTTGAGTCCTGACTCGATGAACTCGGAAATCGCCAAACCGTCAATGACATTCGGGTCATTTGGCTTTTCCACAAATTCCGAAATCTCAAGGTCGTCATTGACCCTCATCAATCCCAAGCCTTCTACTTGGGAAGCGGGAAACGGAATCGCCGATACTGTTACGTCCGCTTTCGAATCAACATGTTCTTTGAGGATATCCCGAAAATCCATTCTGTACAGCTGATCTCCCGACAGGATAAGAACATAGTCATAGTCACCATTAGCAAAGTGGTGGATATTTTGCCTGACCGCATCGGCAGTCCCTTGATACCAACTGTCGCCCTTTTCCGTCTGTTCCGCTGAAAGTATATCGACGGTTCCCCCTCCAAAGGGGTCAAACCGGTAGGTTTCCTGAATGTGCCGATGCAAAGATGCAGTATTGAATTGAGTCAGAAGATAGATCCGATTTATCTCAGAGTTCAGGCAGTTGCTGATCGGTATGTCGACCAGACGGTACTTTCCTGCTAGCGGGACCGCAGGTTTACAGCGTTCTTTCGTAAGGGGATGCAACCGTGAACCTCGACCGCCTCCCATAATTACAGCAATCACTTTTTTGTTCATCGATTTGTTGTTACTTAGTTTATGGCTCTAGCACGAGTAGCTAGACTAGCATTTCAATCTGGCACAACACCAAAAAAAACAGATATTACATATTTCGCTTCCCTCTAGTCCTATACTTATTCAAAGGTACGCATCTTGTCATAGACCCTTTTTCCACCCCCTGATTCACACTACTTCTGGTCGAACGTGCCTGGAGTCATGCTTACTGGGTAGTTAAAATCGCTTTCACATTGGGACGTAGATACGACGGCTTACCAGCGTTTTCTCTTGGGGATAGGCCCGCCAATTCTCGAATCCGATAGATGTTAGACAACTGGAACAACATAAAATCCCTAATGTTGATGCGACCCTCAGCATCTTGAGGACAGCCCGCATCGATTAAGAGCTACACCCACCGGAACATTTAAGCCGTCTTGCCACTTCATCAATAGTCATAGGTAAATCCCCAACTTCGACGATTTGCAGTCATTACCGTCCATAGAGAATCTAAGAAGGAAATTTTAAACAATAATACCCTTTCTGGCAATTCCCCAACGGTGCTAGGGTCTCAGATAATCATAGCCGCACCCATCGTTTCGTTTGAAAAGGGGTCCACCAGTATGAATGAGCCAGAGGTTCGGTTCACCTTATACGAGTCATAGACAAGCGGAGCAGCGGTTCGCAGCGAAACTCGACCGATGTCATTACGACGAAACTCAAGATCATCCTCGATCTTGTGGAGCGTGTTTATGTCGACTTTGTATTTAACATCTCTGATGATAGCTTTGGTTTCCTTCGTCGTATGCCGAAGGATAAATCTCCCTCTCCCATTAAGCGGCTTATCACTGAACCAGCAAACCATTGCCTCTATGTCCTGCCCAACTTCGGGAGGATTGTTGGCCTTTACAATCATATCGCCCCGGCTGATATCAATTTCCCGGTCCAAAGTAATTGTCGTACTCAATGGAGCGAAGGCCTCTTGTAACTCTCCGTCCATCGTATGGATCGCCTTAATTTTCGCCCCAAAGCCAGAGGGATGTACAATAATGTCGTCGCCCGGTTTAAAAACGCCCCCTCCAATTCTACCTGCATAGCCTCTGAAATCATGGTATTCATCACTGTGAGGACGTATAACCCACTGTACAGGAAACCTCGCAGACACATGATTCTCGTCTGATCCGATATAGACCGTTTCGAGGTGGTACAAGAGCGAGGGACCTTGATACCAAGGCATATTTTCAGATTTATCTACGACGTTGTCCCCCTTAAGGGCGCTGATGGGAATAAAGGTCACGTCTACGATGTTGCCCAGTCGCGAAGCAAACCTTCGAAACTCTTCTTTGATTTCCTCGAAACGCTCTTCGCTCCATTCAACCAAATCCATTTTGTTTATCGCAATGACCACATGCTGAATTCTGAGCAAATTCGCTATAAAGGAGTGACGGCAGGTTTGCTCGATGACGCCTTTTCTCGCATCTACCAGCACGATAGCCAAATTCGCCGTAGATGCACCAGTCACCATATTTCGAGTGTACTGAATATGCCCCGGAGTATCTGCGATGATAAACTTTCGCCGGGGAGTAGCAAAGTAACGATAAGCCACATCGATCGTAATTCCCTGCTCTCTTTCCGCTCTCAAGCCATCCGTGAGAAGTGCGAGGTTCATATTTTCGTCACCCCTCTGCTCACTGGTCTTTTCAATCGCCTCAAGCTGGTCTTTGAAAATCGCTTTCGAGTCATAGAGCAACCGCCCTATTAAAGTAGATTTTCCGTCATCAACTGAGCCAGCTGTCGTAAAACGCAGCAAGTCCATATCCAAATAGCCTCTAACAGCGGATTTCTCTCCTGTTGTCATTCTTAAAAATTCCTCTGTTAGAAGTAACCTTGTTTCTTTCGGTCTTCCATCGCACTTTCACTCCGTTTATCATCCGCCCTGTTTCCTCTTTCGGTCTCTATCGCCGCAGCAACTTCTTCTATAATTAAGTCCATCGTGTCCGCGTTTGAATCAACCGCGCCGGTTATGGTTGCGTCGCCCATCGTCCGGAAACGAACTCTACGGGTTTCAATGGCTTCCCCCTCGCGGGGTTGTACAAATTCAGAAACCGCTAGCATCGTTCCGTTTCTGATCACGACTTCTCTTTCGTGAGCAAAGTACAAGCTCGGCAGCGGAATGTTCTCGCGCTTCATATACTGCCACACATCCATTTCCGTCCAATTGCTGAGAGGAAATACCCGGAAATGCTCTCCTGCAGTCATTCTGCCATTGAAGATATTCCAAAGTTCCGGGCGTTGATTCTTAGGATCCCATTGACCAAACTCGTCTCGATGGGAAAAAAACCGCTCCTTAGCTCGGGCTTTTTCCTCATCTCTCCGCCCTCCTCCTAGTGCGGCGTCATATTGACCTTCCTCCAGGCTATCCAGCAAAGTCTGGATCTGAAGTGCGTTGCGGCTCGCATTCTGACTTTTTTCCTCAAGTACCCGGCCCTCATCAATTGCTTTCTGAACGGAACCAACCACTAATTTAGCTCCAATGTCGCTCGCAAGATTGTCGCGGTAATCCGTTGTTTCCCGAAAATTGTGCCCCGTATCAATATGCAAAAGCGGAAATGGAATTCGAGCCGGCCAGAATGCTTTTCGAGCTAAATGGATCATCACGATCGAGTCTTTTCCACCTGAAAACAGCAGTACAGGTTTCTCAAACTGGGCAGCTGTTTCCCGAAGGACAAAAATCGCCTCGCTCTCCAGTTGATTTAGGTGTGTTACGTTATAATCCGGCATTACAAAGGGCGCTTGCTACCTAGTGGGACACCCATTATCAAGCCCAATCGCCTGCTAAGTTATTGCTGATACCGTCATAGACTCTGCAGCCGCTAAAAACCGATTTGCTGCTTCTCGGATATCCGCCAAGTTTAAAGAGCCAAAACTTAACCGAATTTGAGATCGAATCTCGTTTCCGTGATGACACAAATTCCCTGGAACATAGAATACGCCATTCTCAATGCAGGATTTATGGAACTGCGATTCCCCATCCGTCCGCATTTCGTTCGGGGACTTTAGCCAAAGATACAAACCTCCCTTGGGCTCCTCCCATTCCCATCCAAGAGATTTCAACGAATCGCCAAGGGATTCGTGCAATGTGAGCATCTTCGATTGATACAATCCTCGAAGAGAAGTCAAATGAGTATCAAATCGACCACTTGCCAATGCGTATTCCAATATTGCCTGGGCAAAATTTGCTGTCCCAAAATCCTGCTTTCCCTTAACACTTAACATCGAGTTTAGCCATTTGGTGTCGGAACAATACGCATACCCGACTTTAAGACCCGAAGCGTAAGGCTTTGTCAACGTGCTCGTGTACAATACCGGCAGTTGATTGAAGGACTCAAGCACCACAGTACTCCGTGATTCAAACGGATGTTGGTAGTACAGTTCGCGATACGCGGCGTCCTCGATAACGGCAATTGGCACTTTTTGCCGGCTAAGTAGACTACCAATATCCGACTTCACTTTTTCTGAGACGCAATGACCACTCGGGTTTGAAAAATAGGAAACAAGATACAGAGCCTTGATCTTGTCTAGATTCCCGGTGGATTCGAACTGTGATAACAATCTCTCGAGTCCAGCTAGATCAATTTCTCCATCTTCCCGCATTGGCATGGCTACCGCGTTAACTCCAAATCCCTGCAATATCTCTAGAAACACGAAATAAGTGGGCTGCTCGATTAGTACGAAATCTCCCGGGTCACATAAAGTCTGGATTGCTAAATAGAGGGCCTGTTGGGAGCCATTACTGATGAAAAGGTTTTTCTCATCTAGTTGGCTTTCATGAATGGTATCTAAAGAACGTATACGTTTTGCCAGTAAAGACCTTAGACGGTCCCTTCCTTTGTTCGTCCCATACTGCAAGGTCGTCTTCCCCTTGGCACCTGAATCAGCAATCTCCTCTACCAATTCGCGTATGTCCTCAATAGGGAGCGATTCATTGTCGGTAAATCCAGCTGCCAAACTAAGCATGTTTGGTTGCTTCAAAGCGAACGTCATTAGCCGAGTGATATCGGAAGGTCTTTGACGCATTCCTAAATCTGATAGCTTAACTTGCATTCCGCAATACCAAGTAAAAAACGAGGACAAGGGCGAACTTAAAAAGCCATCGTCGCGGCATAACTACAGACAATATCGTCTCGAGCCTCAACGCTCAAAACCCCTGCCCAAACCAATCACTCAGCACGGTTAAGCGATCGCCTGCGCACCACCCACTGCTGGGGGAAGTTCTTCGTTTTCACTTTTTACTTCTTCCGAGGCAGCTTCCTCAGACTTTTTCTCTTCGTTCTTGAGCTCCTCCGTTTTTGTTGAGATCACTTCCGAACGAATCTCACCAAACTCCACGATCTCTTGAACATGCTTCCCTTCGATCGTCTCATACTCAAGGAGCGATTCCGCAATCTTCCTAAGTGCCTCGTGGTTATCCTCCACAAGCTTCTTAGCCCTATCAAATTGACCCGTTATGATGTTGGATACTTCCTCATCAATTCGCTTGGCGGTCTCTTCGCTTAAGTTGTGAGTTTTACTTATTTCCCTGCCCAAAAATAAGTGCTCCTCATTGTCGCCGAACGCGATTGGTCCTAGCGAGCTCATGCCCCAGTCACACACCATATGGCGGGCGATATTTGTAGCCTGCTTAATATCCATGGCCGCACCATTGCTGAAGTCACCGGTCTCAACTTCCTCACCGATTCGTCCCCCCATAGCCATGCAAATATCGTCTTGGAGCTCCTTCTTCGATTGGCCTAGAATGTCTTTAGTCGCGGTGCTCATCGTTAATCCCAAGGCTCGACCGCGGGGGATGATCGTCACTTTGTAGAGTTTGATTTTTGTCTTGTAAAGCAACGCTGCAATCAGTGCGTGACCCGCCTCGTGAAAAGCGGTCATCCTCTTATCTTCCTCGTCCATCAGCTGACGACGCTCACGACCGAAAGAAATTTTGTCCTTGGCATCGTGGATATCAATCATCTCGACCTGGCTTTTGTTTTTTCGAGCAGCCGTCAAGGCACCCTCATTTAGCAGATTCGCGAGATCAGCCCCTGCAAACCCTGGAGTTGCCCGAGCGATGGTCTCCAAATCCACATTCTCGCTTAGCTTTATTTTTTTGGCGTGAACTTTAAGAATGTCTTCTCGGCCTTGAAGATCCGGCAATCCTATTACCACTTCACGATCGAAACGACCAGGTCTCAACAGTGCTTTGTCGAGAACGTCAGGACGATTGGTTGCCGCCATAATTATGACACCTTCAGTTGTATCGAAACCGTCCATTTCGACCAGAAGAGAATTCAGAGTTTGCTCGCGCTCATCATTTCCGCCGCCGAGTCCCGCTCCTCTCTGACGCCCAACAGCATCGATTTCATCGATAAAAATCAGACAGGGAGCACTTTTGCGTCCTTGCTCGAACATGTCACGCACTCGACTTGCACCTACACCGACAAACATCTCCACAAAGTCTGATCCACTAATTGAGAAAAAAGGCACCTCTGCCTCTCCAGCGACTGCTTTTGCCAGCAACGTTTTCCCTGTACCCGGAGGGCCTACCATAAGAATACCCGTAGGAATACGGCCACCCATTCTTTGAAATTTTTTCGGATCCTTAAGGAATTCGATAACCTCGCTCACCTCCTCCTTCGCCTCGTCGCAACCGGCAACTTCTTTGAAGGTAACTTTGTCCTTATCACGTGTCAGCAGCTTAGCTTTACTTTTTCCAAAGCTCAATGCCCCACGACCCGCCATTCTTAATTGCCGGACAAACAAAAAATACAAAATCCCTATGATAAGAAGGAAGGGAATCAACCCCGCCAGCAATTGCGGTAGAAAGGTATTCGACTCATTCTCCTCAAACTTTTTCGAGCGCTGCAAAGTCTCATACTGCTCGTCCCCCAGCTTGCCATCTGCTTTGAAGGGCACGACCTGGAAACCCCCTTCAGCCGTATCATTCTCCACTCTGATTTCGCCAACGATATCATAATAGTTGAGCCCGCCGTTTGGATTGGGATATATTTTCCCAGACTCGATTCTTCCTTCCTCAGTAGCAATCACCACATCGTACATTGGGATTTCGTTGGCCGTGCCACTCTTATCAGTTTGATACCACAAAACGGCCATCACACCAAAGATCGCCAGCCAAATAATGATAACTTTGGGCTGAAAGCGGTCCGGCTGGTTTTTTCCGTTTTGGCCTTGGTTAGGTGTTTTTGATGGGTCTGACATTAAGCTAACTGTAAAAAAGGATTTTGTATCGTCATTTCTCGTAAGTCAATTGCAAGGCACGAGTTGCAATCTCCGACAATTGGTAGTTTTTGCTAGGTGGTAAACCAGGCACCCAAAGGATTTCACCGTCGGTTGCTGTTATAATCGGATTTGTTCTGCGTTCCTCTCGTGGAATTTTGCGATCAATGAAAAGTTTTTTTAATTTAACAACCGAATCACTCCCCATAGGTTGGTAAGCGTCTCCCTGTTTCCAGATTCTGACCTCAACGAATAGTCTTTGTTTCGCCTTCAGTGAAAGGTATACATCATTCTCATGGGAGAAATCGCCTGATCTGACCTTGTCAAGCATTTCGCCATCGATCTCAACCTCCTGCACAAGTAACTTTCCTCCCCCTGGAAAATACACTGCAACACCCTCTGGAACTGCTTGTGATTTCCAATCAACGTTTTTCCCAATTTTGGAAATCCATACCTTTTCACCACTTGAGCCTACAATCCAGCGTCCGTGCTCAATGCTGACCTTGAAGGACTTACAACATCGGATCGACTCAAGGACCCCTTCCATGGCCTGACTAGCCAAAGGAGCATTCGAGCCCCCGGAAACAAGCCGGCTAAGCGCCCTTCGTTGAATCGCACGAGGCTCTTTCGCCAAACGTTCCCAGTCGATTACACCTTCTTTAATTTCAATCTCTCCCCACTTTAGCTCAAAAAATTGTTCTAAAGCGATCCAATCCTCTTCAAGCAGTTCTCGCGACATCGAAGCCCCTCCTGAGACCGTTCTTTCCGCCGCTTCCTCCCACGCAGGAATTACATTCTTTCTCAGTCGGTTGCGGAAGAACTGATCCGTTTGGTTACTGTTATCTTCTCTCCAGGTCGCTTTTGCGTCGGAAAGTCCCTTTACGATTTCTTCCCGCCGGAGCTTGAGGAGTGGTCTAGCAAAACACAATCCAGCAATGCCTTGAGAAAATTCTCTAGGCGCACAAATTCCTTGCAAGCCGCTCCCGCGGGAAAGCCTCATCAATAGAGTTTCCGCAACATCGTCTGCGTGATGCCCGGTTAGTATTAACGAATCAACGATGTGCTTCCCAATAGTTTTCGCAAAGAAGCCCATTCTCGCATCCCGAGCCAATTCTTCAGAAATAGGGCCACCTCCGTCGGATCGCTCCCACGAGTCCGATAGAAACGCCAACCCCAAACTCGAGCAAAGCTCCTGAACAAAGAACTCATCCTCATCAGATTCCTCCCCTCGCAACCGATGATTGAAATGCAAGACGGTCAATCGATCTCGCAATTCCTCGGTCGAGAAAAACAGGGTTAAGAATACAGAATCAGCACCCCCAGAGCAGGCTATGTATAATCGCTCAGAGTTATCGATCGTTTCCCAAATTCGTGTCGGCAGCCAATCAACACCCACATTGGATCTCAGACGCCTTCTAGCCTTAATCCAATCCACTTACCAACGATCCTTTCAATCGAGAAAATCCTACACTTTCACCATCCGGTCCTTGCCCATATAGGGAACAAGAACATCTGGCAGCTTAACGCTTCCATCCTCTCGCAAGCCGTTTTCTAAAATCGATACAAACACCCTAGGAATCGCTAGACCTGACCCATTGAGCGTGTGTACGAACTCATTTCTTCCTGTTCCAAGGTCCCTGTAGCGGATACGAGCTCTCCGTGACTGGAACGACTCGAAATTACTGCAGCTGGAAACCTCGAGCCAACGCTGCTGACCTACCGCCCAAACTTCCAGGTCGTATTGCTTGGTCTGGGAAAAACCCATATCCCCTCCGCACATTAGCAGAGCACGGTAGGGCAACTCCAGCTTTTGCAGCAAGCTCTCCGCGTAATCGCGCAGGCTTTCCAATTCGTCGTAACTGGACTCTGGCTTAACCCATTTAAGGATTTCAACTTTATCGAACTGATGAACCCGGTTTAATCCCCGCACGTCTTTCCCGTAGCTGCCCGCTTCTCTCCGAAAACAGGCCGAATGACCGCAACGGTATATTGGCAAATCCGACTCATCCAAGATCTCATCCCGCAGAAAATTGGTCAAGGGTACTTCCGCGGTCGGAATCGCGTAAAGGCTGTCCTCAACAGTTTGATACATTTGCCCTTCTTTGTCTGGAAGCTGGCCCGTCGCAGTTGCACTCTCAGCGTTGACAAAAAAAGGAACCGCCATTTCCTGGATACCCGCTTCGTTTGCTTGATCGAGGAAGAACGAGACTAGACTACGCACAAGTCTCGCCCCATCACCCACGAAAAAGGGAAATCCAGCACCCGTTACCTTCGTCCCGCGCTTGAAATCGATTATTTGTTCCAGCCAATCAAAATCGTAGTGAGGAATGTGATACGATTTACTCTCCGGAATTTCACCCCAGCTTTTGAAAACTACATTATCGGCATCACTCTTGCCTTCAGGAACTGATTCATGAGGAAGATTCGGTACACTCAGATAAAGATCGCTACATGCCGCATCCAACTCCTTCAACACACCATCGCTTTCTTTAATTCGAGCTGATAACGCTTTCATTGAGCCGACCTTCTCCATAAACTCCTGACTCCCCTTCTGCATCTGAGCCATATCTGAATTAGCGGCTTTTTGCTCAGCTCGGAGGTTCTCAACCTCAACGATGAGCTTCCTCCGTTCCCCATCCGCATTGAGCACCGCATCGAGGTCGCAGTCACTGCGTTTTTTTAATATTCCGCTGCGTACCGCCTCTGGAGATTCTCGTAATATTTTTAGATCAATCATTCATTAAAGAAATTCGAATCATCATTCCTCAACGCTGCGTACCCACTAAAGTCAAGAGAGAGCGTCTTTCCACCCTTAGAATCGTCGAGATAACTCCTCGATTAATCTATTTACGGAAACCGATACTAAGTCTCCGCCCAACATTTTTATCGCGCCGTTTCGGAATTCTGAGAGCGGGTGCGATCTCGACGATCCGATGGTCCTGTGTGATTCCGAGATCTGACAAATCCTTTAAACTTAACTTAACCACAACCCTGCGTTTGGTCTCCAAACCAAATACACGGCAAAGCTCCATCAGAATGTCCAACGGATGGGCACAGCCGATTCTTCGAGGCAACGGAACCAACTATTTCTCAAATAATATCGCCCCGTCCAGGGCGTCGCTTCACCCCACCTCACGAAGCACCTTGCTAAGGAAAATCGTTAACCCGCCAGGAGCCAATCACTGCAGGTCGAGAACCAAAATAAACCGATAGCGTCTCAGTTTATGCAGAGATTGGCAAATCCCGCAGTACCCCTCGCTCTAGGAAAGGTCACCGTGCGATCGACGACAGTGCATGTGCGAACCAGCGGTTCAAATCGAGAGTGCACCACTCAAGTGATTTCGATTCTCGGATCGTTCTCATTCAATGTCTGGGCAACTGCAATCCGTGCATGATGTCTCCAAGCTAAGGCATCTTTACGTTCAATACTTTTTGCGTAAAAATGGCTATTGGGCAAAACGATCCTATATGAGCTTAACGACTGCCCTTGAGCTGTCGCATCACTTCGTAAACGGCAATCCCCGCACTGGTAGCCAAGTTCAAGGATCGCAGGGTATCGTTGTAGAGTGGAATTAACACGCGTCGGTCCTCCCCAATCTCTTCGTGCATCCAATCGGGGGCCCCCGAACCTTCTCTACCAAAGACAAGTCCGTCTCCATCCTCGTATGCAACATCCCAGTAAGACCTAGCCCCCTTCGTCGTCATTAAAAATAACCGCTTCGGTCCGTCAGCCGAATTCTTAAACGCCTCCCAGCTCTCATGATGCCGGATATCAAGATTGTGCCAATAGTCCATTCCGCTTCGACGCAGGTGTTTATCTCTTATTTCAAACCCAAGTGGATAAATCAAATGCAAGCGAGACTCGGAAATGGCACAAGTACGGCCAATGTTTCCGGTGTTTTGAGGAATCTCTGGCTGAAATAATACGACGTGCAACATGGGATTGAGCCGGACCTTAATTCGGCCCTGGTCGTTATAGTGCTACCGGCGGAAACCGTGTGCCAAACATAAATGGCATTTCAACTCCTGGTAATTCTCGGTAACCGGGAATTGTGGAAACTCTTCTATTATCTTCTTGGTCGGCTTAAAGAAAATTCCAGCATCCGCTTCCTCAAGCATACTCAGGTCATTGTAGGAATCTCCCATGGACAGCACACGAAAGTTCAAGCCTTTCAACGCAATCACCGCTTTTCGCTTCTGGTCATTCTGTCGGAGTACGTAGTCTTTAATCCGATACGTTTCGTTATCCACGGAAAGGGAATGGCAAAACATAGTCGGATTCCCTAGTTTGGCAATCAAAGGCATGGCAAACTCGCGAAACGTGTCCGAGAGGATTATCACCTCAGCCTGGTCCTGCAGCCATTCCAGAAAATCCCTAGCGCCTTCCAGTGGATCCATCGTAGCTACTACCTCCTGAAGATCCTTCAACGTCAATCCGTGTTCATCCAGCAATTCGAGCCGCTTTCCCATTAGCTCATCATAGTCCGCGATGTCGCGTGTAGTGAGCTTGAGCGCTTCGACACCCGTCTTTTCAGCAAGACTTGTCCAGATCTCTGGAATCAAAACCCCCTCTAGGTCAAGACAGGCGATTTTCATTTGTTCGTTCATAAAAAAATAGAGTATTAGGTGGCTCTATCGACGAAACTTAAAAGACCGATCATCATCCCGCATGACGGCTTTCTTCTTGAGATCTTCCCGCTTGTCAAAAAGCTTTTTACCAACGCCGACCGCTATCTCGATTTTAACCAGCGCCTCTTTAAAGTACAGACGCAGAGGGACGATCGTCTTGCCTCCTGACTCGACCTGCTTATTCAATTTGCGCAGCTCGTGTCGATGCAGCAGCAGCTTTCGCTCACGACGAGGGATGTGATTGTTCATCGTTCCCCAAGCATACTCGTCTATGTGGAATCCGCATATGAATAGATCCAACTTAACAAATCGACAAAAGCTCTCGTTTAAAGAGGCTTTTCCCGCCCGCAACGACTTCACTTCCGTACCTGTCAAAATGATGCCGGCTTCAAAAATATCCTCCAGGAGGTAGTCCCGCCTCGCTTTAGCGTTGCGGATCTCCTTCGGCACATTGGACTTGTTCTGTTTTTTGCCAGCCATCAATTCACAAATCCATCCGGATAGATCGGTCCCGACTTACAAAAAACGCGACAGTTTCCCGCCGCGTATCCTGTGAGTCGCCTTTCGTCGTGACGATTAAGCTTCTTCGCCTATCTCGTAATTTATTTTCCCCTCAATTATTTCTCGCAGGGCGATGTCTTCAAGATTCAGCTTTTCTAGTGACTCCACAAGGGGTCGGTTTCCGTGTCGTAGCTGTTTGACCCGACGCGACACAACGTTGACTAAAATATTCGGATCAGTGATGACCTTCCGGGCTTCTTTTATATAATCGTCTCTCAAAGCAGATATCTCCTTTTGGTATGTGGAATTCTGCCTTTTACCTTGAAGCACTAGCGGGTCAAGAGATTATTGCGCGATCATGACCGAACCAGATTCCGAGGACTCCCATAAAACTGATCCACTTTTTACTTGCTGGACGACGGTCTCAACAGAAGCAGAGGGGCTTGCAATCGCCAATGCCTTCGTAAACGAGCGAATTGCCGCCTGCGTACAACTCGACGGACCCACTACTTCCATTTACAATTGGGATGGAGAGCGGTGCAGCACCACTGAATTTCGGTTATGGCTAAAAATTCTCGGAAGCAATCTGCCAATAGCTCGGACCCGCATCAATGAGCTCCATCCCTACCATACTCATCAGTGGATTGAAACAGAAGCGGTAAAAGTTGACGAAAAGTACTTGATCTGGATAAAAGAAGCGTCCAACTTCCTCCGCCTTGGAAAAAAAGACCCTAGTTAAAAAGCCATGTCACAGCATCCTAGTTACAAATCTTCCAGCAGCTCCGCCGTGAAACGCAATGTGCTAAAGCGATTCGAGCGCGTCGAACTACTAAGCAAACGCGGTGAATGGAAAACGGGCGACCGCGTAGTCGGCCTCAAAAAGACCAAACCAGCTGAATAAACGGCCTAAGAGATCAATTTCCTGAGTCAGCTTCTAACCTAGCGGCCTTTTTTGTTCTACCGACTTTAGAAAGACCAGCGGACTGCGCTTAGTCTACAAACAACCGCTGCAGGATGCCGTTAAGCTTCGCACCGAGTGCAGGTGTCCCGCCCCCGCTGATTAGACCCAGGCACGAATGGGAACTAGCCACCCTTTCGTTAACCACCTGAATCGTCGTTCGGCTCGAAGATCTGGTTTTCGAAGCAAGGGCCTCAAAACGCAGGGGTAGACCACTTGCCGAAAAATCGATACGCCAACCCTCGTGGTTTTCAGGAATCACATAGTTTGTCATGAGGTCGGGGTTTACCTGCAAGAGATCGGGAATCTGCGGGTCCCAGTGGTTCACTGATACCGCAGCCGGTTCGGCCGCTAGGTATTCAACGACATTGGCTACTTCTCCTCTTTTTAATGCCTGCAGTATCGCCCAAACATCCATCCCAATTATATTCATCCCATTGAATTCACCGTGATCGTTTAGATCATCGAACCGCTGCTCGTCGTACCACCTTTGAAACTCTCCCCCAAGCCAAAGCCCGATTTCAAAATGTAAATGAGCACGACTACGCGGAATAGTGTAACTCGCTGAACGCCCCATCGTGGCGATTGGCTGTCCCCCTGCTACCTCAACTCCAGATCTAATGGCGTTTGGTACTGCACTCAGGTGAGCATACAAAGTTACCATACCGGGACTCCAATGCAGATGCTCGATAACAATATATCTTCCATAGCTGCTGCGCCTGGGCTCTAAATTTACATAGCGGACGATCCCTTTATCGAAAGCAAAAACCGAATCGGTCGGCTCGCCGTGGCTATCCTTCTGCGTGGCCTTGAGGTCGATCCCCTCGTGAAACCGGGTACCATTATTTCGAACGCAACCCCAAAGAGCGGAATTCAGCTTCCCAGATTCAGTAGGCTGGACGAAATGAGCCAAGGTCCTACCCTTTACAAAAGCGTTGTTGGGAGTGGGCCAGAAGTGGTCTCCGATCCTTTCTGACGCAGACAAACCTACGGATAACAGGAGCACAACAAAGAGGCTAGCCGCTGATCTTGTTTTAAATTTCAATGCTCTTACCTCAAAGATTATTCACTAATTCGGGCAGGTCGGCACCGTAAATCTCAACAAAGACAAAAAAAACCCTTCTAGAACCGTTGATAACAACGCACGCGAGCCGAAACGTCTCTCATTAACTGCTCTTACTGGAAGAGCTCTAAACAATTCCCTCAACATTCAAATCTTCCTATAACGTTAACGGCTTCTTTGGGGGCAAGCCTTAAACCATTAGAGTGCTCCCGACGGCGTCCGATAACAATCTTCCGGCTTTAGTCAGCCTTATGCGGCCCCCGCTTTTCCGAAGTTTTCCATCTGATTCCAACGCTTCAATCGTTTTTGATTGCGATCGGGTTAGCTTCCGACCGAAGCGTTCCTGAAGCTCATTCAAGTCTACCCCATCGCTCATTCGCAGCCCAAAAATTAGAGCGTCTTCCAATAAGAGTGCCTCATTAAGGTCGGACTGGTCTATCCAATTGGGGTGGTTCGCTTTTACGCCTTCTAACCAACGATCCAAATCCGGCACATTTGAGTAACGCCTTCCTCTGAACTGGCTCGCTGCCGATGGCCCTAGACCAATCCACTGGTCCATCTTCCAAGTGTTAACATTATGCAGGCACTGTTTTCCTCGCCTTGCAAAGTTTGAGATCTCGTACTGCTCATACCCCAGCCGTTCCAGTTCCTCCCAACAGGTCAAATAGAGGCGCGTTTCCAAATCCACATCCAATGCGACTTTTCCTTCGGAGAGCTGAACAAAAAGGGCCGTGTCTTCCTCAAAGGTCAGACAATAGGTTGAGAGGTGGTCCGGCCCGAGTTGGGCCGCTTGCCGAATGTCTTCTTTGAGTCTAGCTTCATTCTGTCCCGGAATTGCGAAAATCAAATCAAGATTGACGCTTTCGAATCCTTCTTCACGAATCAGGTCATAAGCTTTCAGGATCTGTTTCCGGCTGTGTTGTCGACCCAGCTTATCCAGCAACGCATCGTCAAAACTCTGGACTCCCATGGATATCCGAGTAACGCCTTGTTCCTTGAGCACCTTCAATTTATCGATTTTAACTGTTGAGGGAGCCATTTCCACAGTCCATTCAACCAACGATCCTCGAAAATTCCGTCTGACTGTTTCGCAAAGAATCTGTAAATCTTTAGCCTTCAGCAAACCTGGGGTTCCGCCCCCAAAAAAGCACGTTCTCAGCTCTTGCCCCGCTACCGCTGCTTGAGCCGCCTCTTCCTCTATCCCTTCGAGGTAAGCCCTAATTCCAGCCCTATCGCCCTGCACTTGATAGAAGGCACAAAAGTCACAAGAAGTGGCACAAAAGGGCACATGAACGTATAGTCCCAACGTCTTCCCCCACCATTTTGGCTGGAATTCACTGCCCAATTCGTTTTTTTTCGTCTCTATAGTTGCCTTTAACCCAGCTTGCATGATCTTTGTGCTTTACTGACACTTCTAATCTATTCGAAATTCAAGGCCTAATTTAGTCTACCGACTCAATATCATGGATACCTCAGCATCCAAGTCCACACATAGAAACTGGCTCATTTGCCTGCTCATGCCGCTCGTGCTCACGATGGCAGGATGTAATATAAACGTCATCGACCTGACACCTTCAACCATGAAGGCAAACCCATCGAATGTTTACACCATCACGGCTCAAATCAAGGTCAAGAATAGCTCCGTTATCAAAGAAAGTCTGAGGCCGCAAATCGTGATCGACGGTAAAATCCACCCCATGAGTCTGACTCCTGGGAGTACTAGCCTCTTTGAGTACGATTTTCGCATGCCTTCGGGTCGTAGTGAGGCTGCGTTCTACATGCTCGTTCACTACGACCTCAAAACCGAAAATGGTGCTACGACTAAGGAAATAGTCACTGAGTTGAACCGGTTTTCTATCGAGAATCGGTACACCGTGGAACTTGAAGTTAACCGGGCCCCCGTGGGCACACGCGTAGCCGTGCTTGGCAGAGGATTCACACAGACCGACAAAATTCTGGTTGGAGACACTCCAGCGGCTACCCGCTTTGACAGCTCTACTTCACTATCCTTCTACGTTCCTTCACTGCCCGAGGGTCGTGGTTATGCGGTGAAAGTCATGGGTATCAGCGGTGAGATTATCGCGGGAACGCTTAGAATCGACTCTTCAAGGGTGAGTGTACGGCTCCAGCCTTCGACGATCGCACAAGGACAATCCAGTCTTTTGGTCTTCACGATTCCCGAAGAAGCTCCTCCAGGCGGTCTCTCGATAGACGTTCACACGGACATTCCTGATAGCGTCATTATGGATTTCGTGAGAATTGAAGCTGGCCAGCGTTCTACGAGCGTTCCGGTCCAAGGAGCATCCCCAGGGTCTGGAAGCCTCTTCATCACGATCCCCGGCTATTCCGAAGTCGTCGTTCCGATAACGGTCAACTAGACTCAGCTGAACACGTTTCTGCAAGATACATCAGTCGAAGTCTACGCTGGTTAAACGTATCAATCCCTTCCAATAAGTCCTAACAAAGGTCAACCACCAAATTGTCGTAAGCGAATCGAACTTTTCCCGGCAATTTCGTCTCAGCAATAGCGTGATTCACGTGATGCGTCATGTGGATTAAGTAGGTCTTTTTAGCCCCTATTTTATCAGCTACCTCGATCGCTTGCTCGACACTCATGTGCGATTTGTGGGCCTTAAAGCGCAGCCCATCAAGCACAGCCAAGTCAGCACCCTTCGCCCGCTCGATAGCTTTTTGCTTCACAGAATCGCAATCGGTAAAATAGGCGAGCTTCTTGCTTGTGAATCGTTCTATGAATACAAACCCAAGCGATTCAAAGTTTCCATGCCTCTGATTAAACGAATGAATCACTCCAGCCGGCAGATCTAGCCTCGAAGGCATCCGAAAAAGGGAAAATGCAGGATAGCCGTACTCCTTGGGTTTTCCCCGTATAGCGTATCCATATATACTTCGCATCCGCTCTTTCCCCTCTTCGTTAGTGTAGACCGGAAGAGCTTCCCCATCACGCATATCGCAATAGCGTCTTAAGTCGTCCATCCCTAGAATGTGGTCGGCATGCCCATGGGTCAGCAGGACCATATCAATTTTCGGTATTGAGTGTTTGAGGGCCTGTATCCGGAATTCAGGAGCGGCATCTACTTGGATATTCAAATTTCCAATCTCCACGTGGGCATGCGTCCGGTAGCGCGTGTTGCGCGGATCGGTCGAAACGCAAGTCGGACAACTGCATCCGATTACGGGTACCCCCTGAGATGTACCAGTTCCTAGAAATGTGATCTTCACTAAAACGATTCCTTAACCTACCTCGCCTCGTTCGAACAGGATAATCTCAGTAGCGGTCAACTAATACCCCAAGCGGTCGCAGAACTCATGTCGTCAGAAACATCGGAACACAAAAAACACTTTTACATGCGAGCACTTGAGTTTTTATATTAGAGGTGATTCATAATTGCCCGATGCTGATCAGCACTGTTCGGACCCAAGCTGCATATGTCCCTTCTTCGCTCGCAAGCTTGCTACGTCAAACCCGGTGGGCTCTAATCCTGCTCATGCGGTTGTTACATGTATTGACCGTTCGCAATTTCTAGATCTTAATCCTTCTACTGAATGGCGGAGAGTGCACCTCCTAGTAGCCATTGTTTACTAGCTCTCTTCATGTGCATCATAAAGTTAGGTTGAGGTAAGGGTTTCCGGGACCGAAGAAGAAATTGGTACCCTAATTCATCCCCCCTTAATAGGGAAAGGAGATTGGGGCTAGATGGGGTTCCTCCCAGACACATAAAAGCCTATTCTCTCAAAAAGGGCTTTCCTTTCTAAGCAAGCCTCGGCAGGGATCAATTAATGAAAGCACCACTGGTTCTGCTCGTCGCCCTTTTTATTACCTCTGCCCATCAGACTTTGTTGGGAGCCACCTCTGGGGATTGGACATATTCAGTCTCTGGCAGCCAAGCCACCATCACGGGCTATTCAGGTGATGGCGGGGCGGTGGACATCCCAGGCGTAGTCGATGGGAATCCTGTAATTAAGGTAGGGAATGATCGTGCAACTTCCATCTTCGGCGATGGGAACACCACCGTGACCAGTGTAACCATCCCCGACAACGTGACGAGTATTGGGGATGATGCGTTCTATAATTGCTCCAGCCTTACCAGCGTAACCATTGGAAACAGCGTTACGAGTATTGGGAATTATGCGTTCTATAATTGCACCAACCTTACCAGCGTAACTCTGCCGATCCTCAATGCGATGGGCTTGTTGCCATCCCCTCGCCTAGAAATTAATTTTAATCAACTGATCTTTGCGGCTCATGCTTGGCACATATATGCATTGCTCTTTTTCAATCTTTTGATACAAGACACCACAATTACATTTCAAAAAGTTAGCGGAAAGATGACCTAAAAACATAAAATAAGGAGATTTTAAATGACACCTAAAGAAGTAGTTCAAAAAGGATACGATTGTTTCGCATCAGGCGATATGGAAAATTTCGTCAAACTTTTCCATGAGGATTGCACCGTCACTATAAACGGCATGCACAAATTCTCTGGAACTTGTAATGGGATTAATGAGTTCATGGGCCTATTAGCATTGATACCATCCCACTATGATAATTTTTCTCTAACCGTAGAGAGTATGATTTCTGAAGGAGATCAGGTCGCAACCCAACTGAATGCATCTGCTGACGATCTGAAAGCTAAATTTGGGCATTTCCATAAAATTGAAGGGGGCAAAATAAAAGAGTTCTGGGCTTACGATGATAGCCAAAAAATGGCGCATGCAATGAAAGCCGTTTGATTTAATTTATTGGTCGGGCATTTTTTCGGGCCGAGACCGTGAAAAAGCTTAAGAGCTATTCGTTCACCATCTTCCCCGCCCATCCTCGCACCTTGGCTAGCGGCTTCTCATGTTCCTCCTGAGTAACGACGTTCCTTGTAAACGTCGTCTCTTTCTTAAGTTCCTCAATGCGGTGAGCTTGTTCCCAGCATTTGTCCTTAGCTGTTGAGACGTAATAAACATCGCGGAACGTGGGCTTCAGTTTACCACTCTCCATACGCTCCCTGACATCCTCAATGATGTCTTCTTGTAATGAGTGGAGATTGAGAAAAAGTTGCTTGCTCAACCTCGCTCCAACCTCTGTCCATTTGCCAAGATGGTCAGCGTATTCTTGAAGCGTATGTTTGATGCTTTTGTGGCAAAACCCGTACTTTTTAACCATCTGTGATTGGCTCACTCCGAGGCAAAATAAATACAAGATCTTCCCCACTTTCACAGGGTTCATTCTAGACAAGCTCTTAACACCTGCTTCTCGCTTCTTGTTTGCAAAATCATTCACCGCATCAGCGATGCTCTCCTACAACTCTGGGGCTTCCAACTTCATGCTACCATTGTACCACATGAATCTGCTGACTGCCCCAACATATATATCCCCTATAGCCAGAAAATTTATCTTCTGAATGGGGATCTGGGATGGTAGGGTGGAAATATGGAAATAGTAGAGCTTTTTGCCTTAATATTCGTCAGCGTTGCTATCTTTTTGGTATCATTATTATTTCTGGGATACAATTTTAAGGAGAGACATTAGGCCGAAAACGACTAGCACGGGTGTGCGAGTTGTTGGAAAAACAAAATGACCTGCTTGAAAAGATGAAAGACCGTATTGGAAGACAAGAGCGAATTAACCGGTCCAACGAATCTAAAAATTAATTTTTTAATGTCCAAATAGGGCAAGTCCAGCGATAGCCCCCGAGAGCAGTGTTTTACCCAACCAAATTGCTTTGCCATGAAACAAACGCTTTGCCTCCTTCTCACCCTCTTCGTCTTTTCCAACGCAATCGACGCTACCACTTCCTGGACCGCGGGCGCTTCCGATGAAAACGGTAAACGCATGAGCGGGACCGAGATTTTAAAGCTCGCTAGTCACCAGGGAAAGCTCTTCGCCGCCACCAGCCTATGGATGGAAACAGACCGCTCTCTCGGCGGCTGCCAAGTCCTAATGAAGGAGTCGAAGGATTCGGATTGGAAAGTCGATCTGGATATGATCGCGAACCACACGCGAATGACCGCTTTACAGTCATTCGAATTCAGATCCGATCATCGAGGCGAGCCGATTGAACCTGTGACGATCCTGCTCGCAGCCCCGCTTTCCCGAAGAGGCGTCGTATCGATCTGGGCCCGCCAGGACGAAAACGACGACTGGCTGGAATTCCCATTGGGAAAAAGTAGAACCACCTCCCAAGTTCGCGGCATGGGATTTCACCGGGATACGGTGACCGGCACTGACATGGTCTTTGCCGGAGTAAGCGGCACTAAAAACGCCGAAGCCTCGCTCGGAATTCTCACCGCCACCTACGACGCTGACGCCGAGGGCAAATTGGTGTGGAGCCGCAAGCCGGAACTCATCCTACCAAAGGGGCAGCGCTTCATGGAATACGCGGTCTGCAACGGCAAACTCTACGCCTCCTCGACCAAAGACATCTGGGTACGCGAGGATGGGAAAAAACCGAAATGGAAGTCCGTCTACCACAACGCGAGAATGACCTCAGGCGGCGGTATCCGCGGATTGGTTACAGTACCCGCCCCTTCCGGCAACAAAGAAGCCTTGCTCTTCATTACCACCGGCGTCGCTAAAATGCTCGACCCGAACCGGAACAACGTGATTAAGAAAGAATTAGATATAGCGGCGTTTCTAGCCAAGGAATGGAATCTGCCCATCGACGGTTCCTTGGCAGGCTACAATAAAATTGTGCATGATATAGGCCCGGATGGGCAAGACCGTTGGTACATCGGATTTCAGTGTAGCTACGACAAGAACTATGCCGAGAACGGGGGCATGGAAGAACGCAACATCCGCATCCGGGACGACGGACGACGACCGATCCGCTACTTCGCCTCAGAACGCAATCTCCTCATCCGCTCCCTAAAAAATAGAAAGCCCGTCTACACCGTACGGTCCTTCGAAGCCGCTGGCAAAGGGACCAGCGGTGCCGTTCGAACAATCGTTCGGTCGCCCTTCGAAGGCGAAGACAACATACTTTACCTCGGAGGTGGTGAATGCAATGGAATGCCTAGTCATGACACCGGATGGATCTACGCCGTTTCAGCGAATTCGACACACAGCTCTACCGCAAAAGCTTCTCCAGTCGCCGCTTCAGCCAATGTCCATGGCAAACAGACTAAGCTCGTCGAAGCTTCCGGCGGTCTACCGAACATCATCCTCATACTCGCCGACGATTTGGGCTACGCCGATGTGGGCGTCAACGGTTGTCAAGACGTACCCACTCCGCGGATCGATTCGATTGCCACCAATGGCGTGCGCTTCACCCATGGATACGCGAACCACCCCGTGTGCTCCCCTTCCCGAGCGGGCCTGATGGCCGGCATGTACCAGCATCGTTTCGGATTCGAGCGCAATTCTGGTCCGGAGCGCTATGCCGCGGCTAACTTCGGCGTCCCTCGACGCATTCCCCTACTTTCGGAAAAGCTGAAAGGCGTCGGTTATGCGACGGGTATGATCGGCAAGTGGCACATTGGATTTCGAGAAGGCCTGCGACCGCATGAACGCGGCTTCGACTTCACTTACGTCTTCCACAGCGGAGCCAGAAGCTACTACCCCAAAACCAAAAATGGAGACCTGCTTTACCGCAATGGAATCCGCGTCGCAAAAGAGCCCGCTTACCTCACGGACGCCTTCTCCGAGGAATCCTCTAATTTCATCAAGCAAAACCGAAACGACCCCTTTTTTCTCTATCTCGCCTTCAATGCCGTGCACACACCGATGGAGGCCACGGACAAATATCTGAAACGTTTTCCGAATATAAAAGATAGAAAGCGAAAGGTGATGGCCGGGATGCTCTCCGCCATGGATGACGCTGTAGGCGTTATTTTGGATACGCTTAAAACTCTGAATCTTACCGAGAATACCCTGATCATGTTCTACAGCGACAACGGGGGCATCCCTCCTCTAAATGCCTCGCAAAACTATCCCTTCCGCGGCATGAAGGGCACCTTATACGAAGGCGGCATTCGCGTTCCCTTCCTCTTCCAATGGCCAGACGCGATACCAGCCGGCAGCCTCTACGAAAATCCCGTTATGGGATTCGATTGTCACGCCACCGCACTATCAGCGGCCGGGCTATTGGACACGACAGCGACCGCAATAGATGGCGTCGACCTGCTCCCTTTCATCAAAGGCGAGCAAAGCAAAGTCCCACACGAAGAGCTCTTTTGGCGCTCCGGCTCAAAACACGCCCTACGCATGGGCGACTGGAAACTGATCAACGAGCGGACGGGAGGTCAGGTCTTGTTCAATCTAAAGGAGGATCCCCAAGAGAGTGCCAACCTCTCCGCTCAGTATCCAAGCGTTTTCCGAGAAATGAAAGCCCGCTACCAAACCTGGAGCCGGCGCATGATGCCGCCGCAATGGATACGTCAGGACCAAAGTAACGCCCACCCCGGCGGCGAACTCAAATCCAAGCCCCAGAACAGCCAGCGGAAAAAGAACCTGAAACGCGATGTCCCCGCCTCAAACTAACCATTCGACCGAATACACGATAATTCTCGCCTTGTGTGGCCCGCCCCTATTCCCTTTTGGTAAATGATATAAATTTCAACAGGAAGGTGAAAACTATCTCCTTCTAATCAAATCGGAATAATTGAATTTATGGCAAACTTGGAAAAGCAAATTGCTTATTTTCGATTTGGTAAACACTACCTTGGGGATGCCAATTACAATCTCACGCCGAAACTTTTGCACAGCACTCGGAACTAGTCTTGCCGCAGTTAGCTCAAACTTATTTGCCGATGAATCAGGACCGAAGCCGCTTCGAGTTATCGCTTACAATATTTACAAATGCAAGGGTTGGCCAAACGACCGACCGTTGGCGAAGCGGGCGGTTGCAGAGGGCCAGATGGCAAATCGACTGGCTATGGAGCTCGCTCTACACGACCCCGACCTCATCAACTTCTCCGAATCACCTGAAGAGGAAATAACGCAAAAAGTTGCCGAACTTTTGGGAATGAACCACGTTCGATTCCCCAGCGGCGGCAATTGGCCGGGAACACTGCTGAGTAAATTTGAGATCACTGATTCACAGAATGCTCCCATGAAAGGCGAGAGACCGAAAGAGTTGTTCACGCGACACTGGGGGCAAGCCAAGATTAAGTTGTCGAGCGGTGAGCCGCTGATTATCCATTCGGCACATCTTTACCCAGGAGCCGACCCAACGGTTCGCCTCAAAGAAATCCGTGCTATGATCGAATCGATGAAACCGGATATAGATGCCGGGCGGTCGATGCTTCTAATTGGCGATCTGAATCACCGGCCCGAAACGGACGAATACAAGCTTTGGGTTGACGCTGGTTTTGTGGATACCTTCGCCGAGGTTGGCGTAGGAGAAGGCCTCACCATGAAGTCTGACGATCCCCAGACGAGAATTGATTACGCTATGGCCGCTGGACCAATCGCAAATCGGGTCGTTGAATCGAAACCGCTGTTTGAAGGAGCCTTTCGGCTGAATACAAACGACCTCGAGTCGTTTGCGTTGAGTGACCACTTGCCTCAACTTGCCGTTTTTCAATCACATTAGCGAATGTCTCCATGTTTCCGGGTGTAAGCAAGACTTCGCGAGTAAACTCAAGGTGAAGGGGAAGTGAGCTTGCCCAACTGACAAATAAAGTCGGCGCAGCTGACAGTTGGTTCCCCAATGCATTGAAACCCATTTTACTGATCAGGGGAAATGGGAGCTCACAATCTTAATCTATACCCTTAGAGTAAAAAGGCTGAATTGGATTTCACGTAATTCTCGCGACTATACCGATCTTTTTTCCCGCTCCGGAGCTGATTTGTACCATCTTAAAGTATATCCAAGTTGCAGAACCAAAGACAAAAAAGTCAGGGCTACTGTAACCGCATGTAGTGCTTTCCAGGCATCTAGATTTCCACTGTCTCTCGCCTCATTTATTACCGGAACTAACACGTAGCAGGTCGCCATAGAAAACACCGTGGCTAAATTTACCGCAGCAGCTGCTTTGTGTTTTTTTGATAATATCGCATTTACCAGCCCGAGCAGACCAATAAGGGCAAAGAAAATGGGCCAAATGAACCTCAACATTCTTGCGGCTGCATCAATTGGGAGAGCTATGTTGACCGCCGGAGCTACAATCGCAGACTGATAAATGAGAACGGTAACAATTATTACAGAGACCGACCGAGAGAAGGAATTTCTTTGCATGCTTAAGCGGACACTGACACCCCTAATTGCTGAATGTTCAATTCAAGCGTTGTCCTCCGTTTTTTAAAAATATTCTCCCTTTTGCGATCAGAGATTACCCTCTTGGCACACCATGAGCCACTTTCATCTCTACCAAAAGGGGCATTTAGCCCAAAAGTAGCCAAAATACTTCAATTTTGCCTCAGTTTATGCCATTTTGGGCAAACTTAGTTTTAGAATTTGCCTTGCTAAATTCACCTTGACCCCGCTTAAATCTCACACGGTTTATACGCTGCACTGCTTTTTTCCTTTCTATCAGTCTGCTGCTCAAAAACCTCGAAAGAGTTGAAAGACGATGAGCTAATGCTCACCCTCATTGAAGACTTGGACCTCTCCCATGGCTCGGAGGAAGACGATGGCGAGTCGTCTGCTAGATTATATGGCCCTAGGTACAATTTTGAAGGAGACTGGCTTCACGGTGACTACGTCCTCAACGTCAACAAGTACATCAAGGCCGGCAGGCCACGGTACCATATGTCATGGAACGCCGACTACAAGGGGGAAGCGTGCTGCAGCAAGGCTGCCTTACGCACATCCACGCTTTATGCACAACTTTGTGAGATGGGTAGGCGAACGAGGAATCATCGTTCCAGTCCAACGGCTCGTTTTGCCACTTGCCATGACCAATTGACGTCGCCACCCTCCGACAAGTACCAAAAGCACTAAATTCAACTTCCTAGCATCAGTTCCGGAAAGCGTAGCAGTAGACGAAATCTATTCAAAGGATTACAAATTCTCTCAGCGAGGCGTACTGACACTGCCCGTCTGATCCACCTACGTCTAAATTAGTCGAAACATGAAATTTAAACCTGATTATGAATCTCTGTTGGATGTGCACTTCTCTGATCTTCTTTGCGATGAACGGCTGTCAGTGCCCGGGCTGGTGGTTTTTGCGAAATGCGGAAACGACACCTATCACAAAGCTTTTGGCGTAAGCGATCTAGCAACCAACAAACCCATGTCCTGCGATGCGATGTTTCGCATGTTCAGTATGACCAAAGTGCTGACGAGCTTCGTCGCATTACGGCTGTACGAGGAAGGCCTGTTTGACTTTGAGGATGAGGTTGGCCAATACATTCCTTCATTCGATCGTGACTGGGAAGTCGTTGTTGAATCTGACGATGGACCCGAATCCTTGAAATACTCCAGCTTCTTAACCGGAGAGAAGCTTGATCTGAAATTCGATCGGAAAACGACCTCCGAAAAAATGCAGATCAAGCACTTGATGAGTGAATCAGCTGGCATTGAGTATGACCTTTTTGGGGAATACGATTCTTTTTTGGGTGGTGGACTATGTGATCGAAAATCAGGGCTGATCGCTAGTGGCCTTCGACAGAAAATTCATCCAGACGTTTATCGAAGCACCAACATTTTGGGCGCAGATTTAACCTTGGAGCAATTCGTCAACACGATCGGCGAGGCAGGAGTTCTCACCTGCGAACCGGGAGAGTTTTCTTACGGTCATGGTGCAACCGTTCTCAGCCGCTTGATCGAAGTACTGTATGAGACGTCTCGGGGAAAGCCTCAAAAGTTTTCTGAAATCATGTCTGAACTTCTGTTTGATCCACTAGAAATGAACGATGCAGCCTTTTTCCTCGGTGACGGTGATCCGAGAATCGATCGGATCCCCACCCTTTATGGAGCGAAGCTTTCCACCGATGGTACGAAGACCATGGTTGCAGAAGAGAAAGATTGTTATCCGGAAGGCCCTTTCCGTTTGACCAACCAGACGGCCCACTACCGCGGGCCAAGGAGCTTCGAAACAGGAGACACAGGATCACTCATGACCGCCTCCGACTACTCAAAGTTTTATGATATGCTTTTGCGAGGAGGGATCACGGAAAGCGGTCAGCGGCTTATCAGTCCGCAGGGCGTGCACACGCTATGCAAAGGTCGCTTCCAAGATCTGAGACTAGATACCCCATTGGCAAAGGCGTTTGGAGTAGCTGGCCAACACAGCCCTTTTCCCAAGTCATTTCATTTCGGCTGGGCGACCTCCCACGCAGATCAAAATTCACTCTGCGGTTATCAGGTCAGTGACCATCAAGACATGAGTCACTGGGGCGGCTATGCACTGACACAAGGCTTCTTCTATCCCAGTGAAAAGGCTTACATGATCATCTGCCCACAACTGATGGTCACAACACCGGGAGCGTTTGCCTTTGGCCAGGCTTTAATTCGAGATGCATCCATGGCACGGTTTCATAGCGTTTGGGCTTAAATCCCTTGTCACAGCATGACACCTTCCTTAGTAAGAATGCGAAAGGGTCTATAGTCGAGACCAGTCGGCAAGATCGCACAATGCCCTACCGCTACTACCGGTACATCAGTAATCGCATTGAAATCGCCCAGATTGCCTTCAAAAGTGATTCTATGATCTCGGCTCGATTAACGTTACGACGCAAAAGCTCTATCGCTCTAATAGTTATTCGATTATATCCTCCCCCGGGCTATGCAAAGTTAAAACCAGTTGGAGTGCCAAGCACCCAACTTATTCTATTTACGTAGATAAACGGGATGTACCCTTAACTGAAGCTCTGTTTGCTTTCTTGTATCCATTTTTTAAGGTCTCACACTGATCCACTGCTAAACCCTAAGTCACACTCCTAGTACCTATATACTTTTTAACTCTTTAAACTTTTCGACGGCCAAAAAGCACCAAGTGACTCAATTTTCTAATGCAAATTTTCGATCATAGTCTTGTCGAAGGATTTCGCATCGGCATCAAGCTCGTCATATGGGACCAAATTGTTGTGTATTTTCTTATCGTCATTCCGTTTCGAGCCATAATTCCATCCCATCATCCTTAAGGTTGACATCCATCTGTTGTGCTCCATCCGGCAAAGTGCATCCATCACGCTTTCATCTATCAACTTAGCGTCGATGGAGCTACCTTCTTTCTTTCCCATTGCGGACATAATGAATCGCCTCTTTATCTCTGCATGATCAGCTAGAGAAATGCTTGGCTTCCTCTGTTCATCACTAAGGTCCTCCCAGGGCAGAAACGCTGGTTTGCTTTTCAGTGCTGAAGCCTTATCAACCATACCCTCGGTCTCTGCGGCCTTAATTAGCATGTCATTTTGATTATACCATGCCTCGTGCAGTTTTTTCGCCGAATCTTCTAAAGAAGCCATAAAGACTGCTGCACCGCTCAAGCTATCCTTTAAAGTCTCAACACTCTTTATACAATCGATGCCCTTTGGTAGTAATCCATTATCTAACTCAGGTATCACAAATGTGACTGAGGCATCGATCGTGATTTTCTCCTTGATTCTTATTGCCTCGATCATTTCTGACGGAGGCGAAGATTCCATTAAGAATACTGATTTATTGTAATTGCCCTGCTTGCTCTCGATTAGTTCCGCGATAGTGTCTACCGCATCGTCACCGCTTTTGAGCGACACGCTTTGAAGATTAACACAATCTCTCACGGCTGGAAAATGATAGGCTAATTTCTCAACTTTTATTTCGGCGTCAGGACTTACGATATAAATAGTTGCCTTAACGTTATTAGGGTAATGACCAACCTCAGCAGTATGTACTATAAAAGCCTGAACGAGATCATTGTAGGTATCAAAAATGACAATTGGCTCCTTTACTTTTCCTAATCGATCAAGCTCGATTGGATGTTTTGAGAATAAACATCGAGCACGATTTCTAACTAGGTTGACTACTATGATTTTTTTCTTCCTTGCACTTGGATAATCACAAATTCCACTGCTCTGTAGAGATTCTGTGTGAAAAAAGCCTTTTATTGGCAGATAAAACTTTACCGGATTATCGAACCTTTGATCAGGAATCAGCTGACTTGCCCGCAGTATAACAGAAAGATTTTTTTCGTTTTTGCTAGTGAGGCTAATTACAGATTTTGCTTTATATACTCTTGCTTTTTCTAAGTTAGCCCTAGATTCGAAATCTCCTATGATTACGAGAGACCGATACTTTTTTAATTCCTGCAGGTTCGGAGCGTTCGCGTTTTTTTCAATCACAACGATTTTCCCAGTCTTGGATGCACTTAAGTCTGCAATTAGGTGCAAGGCCTCGGCACTAGCTCCAAGGACTATAGTATGATCACTACAGAACACGAGCCTGATGAAATCCGATAACTGCCTAAGATAAGTGCTAGCAGCGGCAAAAATGCTAGAAATCGTTGTCATAGGGGCCAACCAACGGGCAATTTCGAGGGTTACGGGATGCTCGAGTCGAAACATACCTGAATCCTCAAGCACGAATAACTTCACTGCTTTATACAAAGAATCTAAGAAGGAATCATCTGCCGATAAGCTGTTAGCACCGATCCAACCAAGGTAAAGGGCCAATAAACCTAAAGAAACTATCGCAAATCTAACTGGAGATGAACCCATATTTACTGGCCTAAGATAGGCCCGTGATTTTCATTTTATTCCAAAAAAATGATTAAAAAGGCTGTATTAACTTTCTCACTTGTGGTACCCAAGACGGGAGCATCCCTTCGGAGGGTTTGTTCATTTCAGTTATGCCCTGCTGCAACAAGCTGCTCATCCTTTCCCGGAATACCTCATTTCCGTCGTCTATGAAAGTAAGATATTTAGATATTAACCCTAATCTAGCTGGATTGTAAACTCGGCTGCTAAATCTAAAATCTGAAGCTGTCAGAATGTTTAATGCTTCGCTCATTTCATCTCGCTGAAAGTAGCTTTCTGCGAGAATCAAATCCAACCATAAGTTCTCCGTAAAACTATTGGATTCGGTAAGAGCGAGATAATCTGTTTCACTTCCGAAAGGGAGCTGCTTGGTGGATTGAATTGATGGATTCACAATTTTACTCCACGGCAACTTTCTGATCTCGTTTTCATCAGAAAAAGATCCGTAAAAAGCAAGTCCGTCTAGCTCAGCATCTAACCGCTTGTTTTTATTTTCTCTAATTTGTTCACTACTTCTTGCGTAATTCCAGATCCTTATTTCGGAATATGAGGCATCTATGCGGGTCGCTCTTAGATTGTTTGTTGCGAAACCGAGAGGTACGCTTGTAAGGCCAATCGGACCTTGAAACTCTAATGGATCACCTTTCTCGACACCGTCGATGTACATACGCATTTGTTTAGTTTGTATATCCCAAGTTGCTGCTAAATGAAACCACTGTCCAGATTCGGGTGAATCGACAGAATGGTAGGCTGCTTCACCCGTGCTGCTGTTATTGAGCTCAAAAAGCACTTTTCCGGAGCCAGCAACAGTCAGGCAGTACCCATCGGAGCCTCCTTGGCCGAATTTGTTGATAAGTCGAGGGGCCCAACTGTAAAAACCACGCGCATCATATCTAAACCAGCCTTCAATTGTAATTCCGTTTTCCAGATCATAATTCTCGGAAGGCCTCAATGTAGCGTATGAATCTCTTCTGTTGTATTCATCCTCCAACCAATCGTGTAATCTCTGGCTTAGCTGGTATTTGTCGCTAGAAACCAAAAATAGGCTCATGCTTTTGCACGCTAATTTATCTTGGTAAAACGACTCCGTAGATAACACCTTTGTAACAAGGCTCCCAACGTCCAAACCAAATTGATCTAAGTTACACAATTCATTCACGATGAATTTATAATCTGGTGAACTACTACTTAAGTAATTAGCTAGGAGCTTTTGGGAATCCTCGAACGAACCTAAGCTCCTATAGCAGATAATAGCTTTACGGACCACTTCAGAATTTTCCCGATTTAGGCCAAGTTGTGAAAAATACCGTACACAAAGGGTCCAGTTTTGTGAATCGTAAGCTTTTAAAAATTTCGAAAGAATTCTTTCTTCTTCGCCCCCTTTGCTAGTGTAACTTGCGAATGATTTCGCTTCTATGCTAGAACTCGATAAAACGACTCTTCCGTCTGCAAGTAACTCATGACTAGAGACTTCCCTTACATATTGAGATAGATCTTCACCGAATTTGACATTTTTATTTTCAGAAATAGCAAAAACTTCGACCTCAGAAAGAGAGAGGATCTTTTCATTGTTTTCGTTTACATCGGTTATGGTTATTTCGAAACAGTCGGCCATCACTCCGTCATCAAACTCCACCTCATGGTAAGGATATGGGGGACTATCACTTTTCTTGTGGAGAAACAATTTTTCCCAAACGGTCTCGCCATCCAACTTTAAAGACACTTTAAAATTTTTAAGCCGTCGTATGAACATATCATTTGGATTTGGGGTTACGCCCGCGGAGGGACGATTCCAAATCTTCGCATCAGTTACCTTGCTTACCCTGTCAAAATTTAGACGCCACATCGGATTTGCGTCTCCGAGCTCCGTCGACATGGAGGTCGGTTCAAAGTCATCTGAAGATCGAGTTCGTGGAGAACGAGTCGATTGTACAATTCCATCGACGGCTAGCCAAGGACCCCTCCCACCGCTGACGGAAGATTGGTACGGTGTTCCAGTAACTCGTACTTTACCGATGGGTATAGAAAAAACTTTAACTTCACCATTCTCAAGTGCTACAATGACCTTATCATCAGATGGCCCGAAGATCGCGTCCTTAATCGCCACTTTCCCATACAAGGAGTCGGCAAATTGATCTCCAGAAATTGCCGACAACAATTGTATTGATCCATTTGAGTTGGACGTCAGGACGTCCAATCCATTACTACTAATATCGGAGGGGCTATTCTCGCTGAGGGGAAAATTTTGAACTAATTCCCAACCAGTTGGCTGCTTCTCGAGTATTTGCAATGAGCCAACACTCGATGCGACTAGAACTTTATCACCTCCTGATTTTATCTGAAGCTCTCCTGGATCCACACCACCGAAATCTAGTAGAGCCGCGTTAGAAACTTCGCCTATTGAGAAGTTCACCTGCGTGAAGCGTTTAGAAGATTGGCTAGCCGAGAAAAACGCTATTCCTTCAGGCGAGTCATCAGGAAAAATAATTTGACTGATGAAACCTTCAAACTCGCTCTCAAAATCTTGTTCGAAGGAATCATTTTTAATACTGAAACTGACTATTTTTGAGGGCACTCCTCCTGACCTAAATAATCGCCTTCTGAAGACTGCACTTGGCACGCTACCAGTGGTTTCGCGGTCTAGTTCTTCAATTGAAATATAATGATTCCCGTTTGGTGATATAGCCGTTGAAGCAACTCTCCTGCTATGGACGACTGACTCTTGGCTAAAGTCCCTCTCAATTCTAGATAATCCTTCTGAGGATCCAAACAAATGATATCCACCTTCATTTTTTGGATTGAATGAAAAGCTGCCAAAATAGGGTTTTTGAAAAACAGTCTTAGAATCAGCCGAAACACTCCAAACTTTTGATTCAATATTTGAGCATGAGAATATATGACCTCCATCTGGGGAAATCTTGGTTTTAAAAATCACTCCATCGATTTTCAACTCGCAGACTTCTCTCAGATCTGGCCATGAGTAAACGTGGACCTTGTTTTCCGCGCCAAACAAACCAGCGTTTGTATTTATCACGAGTAGCTTTCCGTCTTCAGAGATGATCAACTCCGAGACGTCTTTTACATTTATTCCTTTTTCTAGGATAAAATTACTAGAAAGCTTATTTGAAAGAGCATTTAAATATTTTGCATTGAGCGATTCATTACCTTTAGACAGATCAACTGCATCGAGGTACCAAGGCAAGGCCTTGAGACCGTCTTTGCTTTTTTCAAGTTCTTGTCCCCTAAGAAAACTTCGTGACGCTAACTCATTTATCTTATTGCTAACTTCGTTTTTTGAATTGATTGCAAACGCTAAGAAAACGAGAGAGGCAATGCCCGCCAATGCCAGTCCAGCTGACAAAACTCTGAGTCTTTTTGCACTTCTTTTTTCAATGGCTGCTCTCTTTTCCTGCTCTGCCGCCAATGCCTTAGCAGATTCTAATTCGCGAATTCTTGCGTTCTCTTTATCAATCTCTTCCTGCCTAGTGACCTCATAGCTTTTGTCGAGGAACTGCATTGCTCTGTCGAATCCCTCATAGTACCTATCTGCCCACAGGTGATTCGGTTGTGCCTCTTCTTTCCAAGACATAGCGATCTGAAGATCCGGATCTCGATAATAGCCCGCTTTTCCTTCTTCAAAAAGTTGTGCTGTGTCAGCCAAACGCCTGTAAATCCTTGCCGACTGTGATTCATCGTCTACCCAGTCCTTGAGACGAGTCCACACTCGCATGAGGCTTTCGTGCGAAATGTCTATTACGGTAGACAAATCAATTTTCCTCGTCGGGGCTGGCATTAAAAAAGTTCTACCTGCGGCACGAAACTCGTTTACGACTAAACGTAGATCCTCCTCAGCACATTGGACAATTTCAAGGAGCTCTCCAAAAGGCATAGGCCTTCGAATTCCCCGTCCTTGATCAATCTTTTCCGTTAGATTCTTAAAAACCTTTTCCGCTATTTTTCTGTGACCATCGCTTGGTAGAGCAGCGTAGACCTCATTTGCGTGACGTGACAGAGCTTCTGTCATGCCGCCGGTCGCCCTGTAATCATCCAAGTCAATAGAATCACGATCACTATGTTTTGCCCAATATCCCCAAGTTCGCATAAGGGCATGCTGCAATATGGGCAATTGATCTGGATCGTCTCCAATATCATTGAGAAGTCGGTTCAGGAGAGGCTGGGATACTTCTCCTCCTGCTACTCTTATAGGACCCTCTATCGCTTCTTTTCTCTGATCCCGATTTAAACGTGGTATTAGAAATTCGCCCTCGTTGACAGAATTAGCCAGTCTCGGAAATCGGCTACAATCCCCCAAGAAATCTGATCGCATCGTTATAATGACATAGATTGGGAGCTCACTTTGTTCTGTTGCCTCGAGCAGAAGATTTACGAAAAAAGCCGCCTGTTCGTCACTAGCGTCATCGCTACCCCTAAACCGAAAAATCTCCTCAAATTGATCGACGACGATAAGAAGATTTGAGCCCTCCTCTATGTCGCACTGTCTGATGGCTTCTATCAGTCCAAGACCACTCCTGGTAAGGGTTGCTCGCACTTGAGAGACGATCTCCTCCTCTTCGGGATCATATAGATCCGCCTGTACGATTGACTCTGCCAAATTGGTTATGGGGTCACCACCTGGTCTCATAATCGCTGTTTCCCAAAGCGAACCCGCACTAACCATGGTGCCGCTCAACAGCTCTGGCAGAAGGCCTGCCCGGACGAGTGAAGACTTTCCGCTTCCTGAAGTTCCAACAACAGCCAGGAATTTGTTTTTACGCAATCGACTAGCAAGTTCCGTTATCTGAGCATCCCTTCCAAAAAAGAGATAGCTATCATCAAAATAAAAAGGGCGCAAACCAGGGAAAGGGTTTTGAGAATCTTCTTTATTCATGATCGTGAAGGGTTATTTCGTTAGCTCTTCTAAAGCGATTTCTAGGTCCTTCGCTGAAAATTCTTCGTCCGCTTGAGTTATTACCGAAGCCAAGTTGCTCCTGAATCGCATTTTCCTTCTATCAAAAGGCGGTGCCAGGAAGACGAGCTTGCTTGAAAAAGGCTTC
>CEPA01070790.1_pt1 | contig 40957 bp, 35 predicted proteins | sample 356241 | NCBI WGS metagenome assembly CEPA01 (sample SAMEA2620542, study PRJEB7988) | marine metagenome | biome: marine biome (ENVO:00000447); feature: surface water layer (ENVO:00002042); material: "saline water (ENVO:00002010), including plankton (ENVO:xxxxxxxx)" | depth 5 m
TCCATTCTCAACAGATAGTGAGAAGTTTTGCTGCACACCGTCAAATCCTCTGAAGTAACGATCAACACGTCCAACCAATGTCCTTGCATCAGATATAGCAGCACCCCATCCATCATCACCTTTAATGGTCATGTTGTCATAGAATTCACCAACTGCTTCCTCAACCCATATTCTTGCAGTAATACCTTGCTGCTCAATCTTAGCGATCTTAGCGTATGAAGTATACTGTGGGTTGCTTACTGCAATTACGTTAGAGTAGATAACAGGGAAGTTTGTAGAGATATCAAACTTACCTATGAATATACCTGCGTTTGTAAATTCAGATACAGGAGCACCTGTGCCTTCTGGTTGGATATTACCAATCCAGAGTTTGTGTGGGACAGGAGGAGTTGCTGTTGCATCTGGCTCTTGATACTTAGTTACATATCCTTTCAAACCAGGATTCTTAATAACTGTGCCTTGGAGCATGTATACTTCATCTCCTTCTTCAAAGGTAGCAGCAAGACCTGCCTCGATGAATAGACTACCAAGATCCAATTCAATAATCTCTGTGCCGTGGATAATATCGTTAACCTCTGCAACACCGCCAGGTTGATAGATACCCTTAACATCAAGGATGTAATCAGTAAGACTACCGTAGATAATATCGTTGGTATCCCATCCAGATTGGATAGTTTCAACATCCATAACAACACGACCACCATCATTACCGATGATTGCACCAGACTTGTTGTCGTAGAATACGATGTCTGCTTCAGTGTTATCTGCCTTCTTAAAGATCTTATCTCCAACAGCGTAGTTACCAAGATCAACGTTTAGGAGCAGACGATCAGTTATAGCAGTAACGTCTGCAGTTGCAGCACTATCCTCACCAATAAGTGTGTCACCAACTGCCCAGTTAGGTCCTTGCTTCTCAGTTATCCTAAGAATAATTTCTGTATTTCCTGCGTTGTAGTTAACTTGTAATGCCTTACCGATTGCAGTTGCATCACCAGACTTGAATATACGCTCGCCATTCTGTAGTTTAGATACACCAACATCAGAAGGATTGTTAAGTCTAACGTATAAGTATGTTTCTCTAATGGATGCTTGGTTGAAGGACTGTGATCCAATCTCAGCAAACACATCAGATGTTGTGCCGTAAAGGACGTCAGCATCAAGGAATCCACCTGAGTATGGAGTTTCAACATCAGGATTACCGTATGTTGTAGTTACTCTATTAATACCAGATCTAACAAGGACTTGGAAGATATGAGATGAATTTGAAGTGTCGTCAAAGATGAGAGGTCTAAATCTACCATCGTGAGTTGCCACAGCACCAATCTCGAAGAATGTTGCTTCAGCATTCAAGATCTTATACATTGATTGGTTAGCACCAACTAATGTCGTGCCAGATGCAGGGATGTATTGGACAACATCACCACGTCTGAAGAAGTTAGCACGGTAGATTCTAACTCTGTATTCTTTTCTATCATATCCTGCACGGACTGTAGGAGTAAGAGATACAAGAGCAGGATCGGTATTCCAATCAAATCCTTCGTTGTATGCGTTATGTCTGTTGTGGACGTCAGTATTAGCAATCCATGTAGTCTTCGCCTCAGTAGAGAATTTAGATTGCTCAAGAGCAAACTCAAAGACGTTGAAACTAGAATCCATATTGAATTCTGTTGCCTCTTGATCCCACTCAACACGAAGAGGTGGAATGTAAAGACCAGGATCTGCAATGTATGGAATCCAACCTGCACCGTCAGGAGCATATATGATTGACTTACAATATTCTCTAACACGAGTCATGTGATAGATGAGGTGAGTCCTAACAATTCCTTGGTAAACGATCATGTTACCGTCACCGTCAAACCAGTTACTGATAGAATCAAATGCCTCACCGTTACCACCTGTAATGAGGTCGTAGATTACAGCATGAATTATTTGATCAGCAAAGTCTGCATCTCCTGCATATGAAGGATAGAAGGTTACAGTTTGATCAAATGCTCTCTTCTTAATAGCAGGTTTGTTGAATAGAATCATCGACGCTGCCATCATATTAGAGTTGGTGCCTGCACCAAGAGTCTTCAGAAGGACTTCATACTTGTCTCTAATTCCATTTCTAACGTCATAACATGTGCCGAAGTTGTATTCATTTGTGGCACTTGCAGTAGGAGCAGTCTCAGTAACAGTTGTGCCATAGTATGTGTTACCATTACCTGCAACAGCAGCATCAATACCACCCTCAAGAATTGCCATCAAAGTATTGATTGCAGATCTTTGATCAGGACATGTTTGATTCCATATTCTAAATCCGTTGCTATCAGTCCCTGTCTGATTATCAAATGTGACAGAAAGATCTCTGAGTGGAATATCTCCACCATATTTTGCTGGCCATATGTTTGGCAGTGATGGCTCAAATGTGCCACTAATGCTATTAGGATATGTGGAGTTATCGTTACCATCAGGATCATTGATGGTGTCAGTAACGATGCTTACAAGTCTCTCAAATTCATCATCTACATCAGCGTCATTTACAGCAGATATTGATCCAGTATTATTGACCCATTTGTCTTCAATATCAGCAAGAGGAGTAAACTCAGCACCGTTAGTAGCATGTCTAGAAGGTGTAGTGCCTTGATAGATTTGCTTAGCAATATCTCTAGCAGTATTTGTAATCCAAGTTGTCTCGTTGATAACACCTTGAATGTGTTGGATAACACCATTCTCAACATAGAATCCTGCACCAAGTGCAACCATGTTGTCTCCACCATACTCTAGGTTGAATGTTGCCCAATGAAGAATATCAGCGACGTCATGGACACAATCAATAGATCCTGCTGCAGTGATACATTCATGTGTAGCACTTACAAATGTATGGTTATATTGTTGACCTGCAGGAGATGCACCAACGTTAACTGTTACAGTGCCAGACTGTTTAATAAGGGCACCAGATGATGCAGAAACGAAGGTATGTGCGTATTGCTGACCAACTTGAGAAGGATAAACGTTAACACTGATTGTGTCATCATCAATTTTAGTAACAAGTAACCACTTGTTATTTGCAGGGTCGGTGCTCCTTGGGTATGCATGGTTTGAGTTGTTTCCATCTTGTGTGCATGTAAATGTAATACCGTCAGTAGCAATTTTTACTCGGTTTCCAGTTACAAGACCGTGACCATTAGCAGTGATATTTAAAATACCAGTCTGAGGATCATAGGTTGCTCCTGTTGGTGTCTGAGTGCTTGTGCCAACAGCAGTTACACCGACAGTTTTACCATAGTAAGGATCGGTTGTCCTAGGATATGAATGGTTAGATGCATTGTTATCCTGATCACAAGTAAATGTCAGTGAGTTAGGAGCAATCATCAAACGATTGCCAACGTTGAATACATGATCAAGATTGTTGAATGTCATCACCATGTCACCAGTAGATGAGTTATAGGTGATAGCATCAGGTGTATTCTTCTGACCACCGAATTGATCTCCCCACTTAATAGATCCTGCAAGTGCACTCTGGAATTGGTGAGTATACTGCTGACCTTGTGGTGACGCTCCGACGTTTACAGTAATAGTTGTTTGTGAGATATCCTCAACAAGAATATTCTTTTCATAGAAAGGATCAGTTGTCCTAGGATATGGATGATCAGTTGCATAGTTATCCTGAGAGCATCTTAAGGTGATACCTAGAGGAGTAATTCTGATAGTATCGCCTCTTTGGATATCATGCTTACCAATGGTGACTTCCATCTTACCGTTGGTAGAATTGTAAAGCACATCAGTAGGAGTAAACTCCTTAGTCCACAATGCACTAGATCCACCATTAATATTCAATGAAGGATACTGATCTAATCCACGACGGACTGCCTCTTCTGCAATAAATCTAATGTTTCTTTCAATAGCACGAGCACCATAGATTCTATTATTAGATGCACCATTACGCTCGTAACTCTCAGATTGGAAGGTTACCTCATTGTGACCAGGTAATGTATCGCGACCAAATCCATTTCTCATGGTAAGGATTGCCATGTCTCTAGCAATCTTAAATACAGTCTTAGTTGCTTTCTCTTCACCTTCGACGTGCTTGAGACCACCGTCAGATCTTACATAAAGTTTACCAATCCTAAAGATCTCAGAGTTACCACCATGACGTAAGTCATGTGCAACACCTTTCAATACATCAACAACATCATCTTCACAATCAACAGGGTTACCAGTTGGGACAGTGAATGATCCGAAGTATGACAAGTCATTCATCGTAGAGACTGCTTCTTTAGCAATCACTCTTGCATTTGTTTCGATTGCATCTGCAGCATCGAAGTATTTGTTTGCTCCAGTTCTTAATTGATCAAACTGCTTAGGATCGTATGTAATTGTAAGATCTCTATAAGAGCTTCTAGATGTATAGATTGGAGTGTAATATTCGTCTTGATGTGTTGCAGTAGCACCAACGGCAGCAGCAGTTTCGCCTGGTGAGAGCAACATGTTATTCGCTGCTTTCAATGCAAGCATTTCTGTATACTTGATTGCATCAAGCATTGGTTGCAATTCATCAGTGATATAGAGAATCTCATTGTCGCTGTTAAGGTAACTATCAATTACCTTCTGAGTTTCAGCATTACCACCCATAATGATGTCACCAATGACAGCAGGCAAGACATGATCCTTAAGATCACGAATGCACTTACTCTCATTAGGAATTGTCAAGAATTCAACAGGGTTGCCGTTGATAGTCTTGGTGTAAAGATTCTTGATATATCCAACTGCCTCCTCAGCGATATAATCGCGGTTTTTCCAGATAAGTGCACCTGCATCTCTAAATCTATGTCCAGTAGGAGCAAGGACATCAGCAATATAATCACCTAAAACATCTAATTGTGACTCTACTTGAGTTGTGCCACTGAGTGAATGTGGGACACGAAGTTTAGTTGTGTATGTGCCTGTAAGTCCAACGTCACTAGTGTTAATGACATACTTACAAAGTTTTACAACTTCACGCCATGCATATAAAGTTTGTAGTAACTCTTGACCGATATACTCGATCTCACCACCTCTTGTGCGGTAGAAACGAGCAGTAACGATAACGTTGTAGTTACCACCTTCTCTCAAATCCTTGACAATAGCAGGTAATATATAATCTCTTGTGTCACGAATACAAACGTTTGTGCCACTCATTGTGCCACCTGCTCCGTAAGTATCGCCAGGTATTGTAAAGTCTGGGAAGAATGCTTGCATGATACCGACTGCTTCCTCAGCAATCCAATCACGGTTAATATCAATTATATCTGCAGCATCCCTGTAAATTTCTCTACCCAGATCAACTTCCTCGATTGTGATACGTTTGTTGAGGTAGTCAATAGACTTAAGTGTAGAAGAGGATAGAGTTATGCCAGTCAGGGTAGCATATGTCTCCGTCGTAGATACCACAAACGGAGCCTCGGCGTTAAGACCAAATACAATCCCATCTCTAGTGAAATCTGGATCAGAGGAAGGAGTAATTGTCGCACCAGTATAATCAGCAGTGCCCTTTCGGACAATGAGGTTATCGAGGTTGCCGACCAACTGCTGACTATTAGCGACATCCTTACCAAGACCAAATCTTGCATAGGGGTAGTCGTTTGTATCACTGTATGTTGTTTGTTGTATGCCATCGATATACAGCGAAGTGACAGCTGACTCTCTTACAACAGCGATGTGATGCCACCTCTGTGCAATAAGAGTATTGGTTGACGTTATTAAGGTAGAAGATCCATTCTTAATAAGCACGTTACCACTACCATTAACTTCTGCATTCAGACCACTAGCAGTTGCTTGAGGTCTACGCATATCAAATAAGGTTTGAGTGCCAGATACTGCATCTAGACGAATTCTCATTTCGATGGTGAAATCACCAGTGCTAAACTTGAAGTCGTTTCTTGCAGGTTGGATGATACTACCAGTATTAGGTATTCTTATAGATTTGGTGCTATTAGATAAGGAAGAAAGAATTGTAATATCATCAATGGTGCATGCAGTGTTAACCAGAGTAGAGTTGGTTACAAATTCACCGATGCTAAATGTGCCAGTTGCTGTGCCACTGTAGATCCATTTAAGACCAGAGTTAGATCCCTTGATTGGTGCAGATGCTTTAGTTGTAACACCTTTAAGATTTTCGCCAGGTAGGAATAGACCTCTAGAAGGATCTTTATATGCATACTTAGAAACACGAAGTGTCTCGCCCGCAGTGTATCCACCGTCAGTGATAGTCCTTTCGGTAGGAGCAGTGCGAGTGGCATGTGCCATGTTGTTATTGGTATATGCTGTTGTATACACACTTTGTAGTGTTGTGTATGCAGATACAACAGTCGCACATCCGCCAGTATTAAGGTTGTAAGGTGTAAGATCTTGATCAAACCACTGTCTCTTACCATGGTTACCTGTTACTGCAACTCTAGGATAGAAGTAGTCATCAAATGTCTTAGACACAAAGTGTAAGTAATGAAGTCTTACAGTGTCTCCGTTACTGAGAGTAGGTGTATAATCTTCAGCAAGAGTAATAGAGAGTGTGCCTCCTGCAACGTCATAGGTTGCATTCGCAATATCAGCAGTAGCATCTAAAGTAACTGCATTAGAAGAAGCACTTATGAATGTATGAGTATAGTTACCACCTGTGATAACAGCACCAAATGTTGCACTCTGGAAGATGTGATCATACTGACCTTGTGCAGTTGCAGCACCAACGTTTACAGTGATAGTAGTTGATGTTGCTGAGAGAATCTCAATAGAAGTGTTAAAGTATGGGTCAGTTGTCCTAGGATAAGCATGATCAGTTTGATAGTTATCCTGAGAGCATCTAAAGATTAGAGATTCTTGAGCAATCTTGATATGTGTGCCTGCCTCTAATTTGTGCTCACCAATAGTCATTATCATCACACCACTAGCAGGGTTGTAACTAACAGCTGTAGGAGTGAAATTAATTAATGGAGATGCACCAACGTTAACTGTAATTGATGTGTTTGCAACAACAGATTTAACTTCTAGAGGGACATTATAATAAGGATCTGATGCACGAGGATAAGTCTTCTGACTACTATTTCCATCCATCGTGCAAGTAAAGGTCAAACTATTTGCAGCGATAGAAACCATTCTACCTGCAGTGATACTATGAGATCCGATAGTAAGGACTAGATCACCAGTTACAGGATCGTAAGTAGCACCAGATGGTGTAAATTGTGGAGGTGCCACAACCATCTTACCGTTACCAACATATGTCAATGCGTCACCTGCATCCAGTGTGACAGTTGGGACAGTGACATCAAATGTCCTGCTGCTGTTGTTTACGTTAGCAACTGTAAATGTTTGACTACCATTATCAATGATATCGTGTGCAATATTTTGCACTTGAGCAAAGATACCGTTTATCTGAGATGCAGTTGTAGGAGAATCATCGTATGCAATAGCATAAGTTGCAGCATCATATACTCTACTATTACCACCATACTTAAGATCGTAAGCAATAGCTTCAATTACATCTTTAATGTCGTCTATGCAATCAGCGTCAGTTTGGTGAGGAGTAAATCCTGGATTAGCAGTCTTATAAACGTGAAGTGCTTCTGCAGCAATAAATTCTTTGTTATTAAGAAGAAGGTTTGATCCATCAATCTTAAGATTACCCTGTGATACTGGATCAGCAAATAGACCAGTAATCTTAGGACCACCTGTGCCTTCAGATGAGTAAGATATAGCACCTGTAAGGTTATGTGTATTTTCTGCAGTAACAGAGTGGATAATAATATCAGTTAAGAATCTGATATTCTGCTGCACGTCAGCACAGTTAGACAAACTCTGAGCATTACCAGAAGAGTAGTTAGGATCGTAAGTATGTGCAGGAGCAGATCCACCGTAAGTTATAGGATCGTTTAAGTTATATCCTTCGTTACCAATATCCTTAATGAAGAGCAAGTTATTGATAGCATAATACATTGTATCTCTTGCTTTCAATATTGCAGTTTGAGACTCAGCAACTTCACCATAGAATCCATTAAGGATAAAGTTACCAGTAGAGTCAAAATATTGCTCTGCAAAGTTTTGAGATTGGAATTCACCACCTGATGCCAAATCGTCAGCGATTGCCTCAATAAAGAGTCCTAAATCACGACGGCATTTTTCTTGTCCGATAGATGTTGTAGGCTCAATCTCAGAAGGAATATCATTTAAGTTTCCTGCTGTGAGTGCTTCGTTTTGCCAAGTCCAGATAGTATTAATTGCAGACTGCACGTCGCTACAATTATCAACAGTAGCGTTATCTGTATTGCTGCCTGGAGTCGCGTACGGAGATCCTGGTGAGGGGTCTGCTGTGATTGAGAGGTCTGCATAATAAGTTGCTTCATCGTTAGAATTGACTGCACTGAATACGCCAGTCAACTGGTTTGTAATCGCTGCCATCACTAGATCTTTCGCTTGCTCAACGATATAGATCAATTCGGCCTGTGCCCTATCGTAGGAGAAAGTTGCAGCGTCGGAGAAGTATTCGTTAATCCATTTCAGTGAATACTGGTTACCACCTGAGTGGATGTCAAGAGCAATACATTCCAACCATAACATAACGTCAGCAATGTATGCATCTTTATCTCCTGCTGAGGTGCCAGTAAACTGTGTTTTCTGTAAATCGTATGCTCTTAGTTTGATTGCCTCAATATTCTTCCAGATCATGCGATATGCATCTCTGAATCTTGAGGTTGTATTTGTTTGGACGTCGCCAGGATAGTAGAAGTCAGGATGCTCTACAGCAACATAACGCTCTGCTCTATCGATAATCTCTTGCTTGTTTCTACGGATACTTCTTGCACCGTCATTCTTTCTATTACCTGCATTACCTACAAGGTTTGCATAGAAAATTGCTTTATTTCTAAGAGCATCACCTTTTGCAAATGTGCCACTAGAAAGATTATCGTATTCAATCTCAGTGCTTCTAACTTCTTCAAAGTCTAGGAAGTCTTCGTTGATTCTTGCACTAGGATCATACAATTTGACAGGTGTAATAGAAGACTGTGAAATGTCATCCAGAATAACGTTAGGATTCTGAATAGCAACAAGTCTTTCGTAGATAAGACCAAAGAATGTAGATCCCTTGTTAATGATTAGAGTATCAACAGGTTGACCAGTATTAGGATCAAGATATGGACTAATGAATGTAATCTGAGCAACAATCTTAGATTTACTTGAGTAGATATATTCGTTTAGTCTGATATCAAAGATACCAGTTTCAAATCTCGCAGTACCTGAAGTCTTACTTAAGAGTAATTCATCGGTTGCATTACCTTGTGCATCGAGGTTTGTCTCTTCAATAATTGCGATATCACCTTCAAAGTTAGTGATAGTCTCTTGGAATTTGAAGAGGTTTTCAGTATTGAGTAGAGTAACAGAATCTACAATAGCAGTGAAGAGGTTAGATCTCTTAATAATCTCACTGACTGTGAAAGGTCCGTCGGTAATATTAATTACGTCAATGTGGAAAGTCCCAGAGTCAACGACAGTTGCATATGCATCTGAAGATTCACCATTTACTTGTTGACCCATCTCAGGGAAAATACCCTGTGGATTTTGTAGGGCGATTCTATAAACAGGAACTGTTGCAAATCTAACGCTTCTATATCTGACCTGAGATGCTGCTTTAGGTGGCTCAGCAAATACAATCTGATTACCAACAATTTGATATGCAGTGCCAGGTGCTTGAATAACACCATTCAATGTAACCGCTAACTGGTTACCCTTAACAATTACACCTTCACCTTCAACAGTGATTGGGAATGATTTCTGCAATCCGTCAAATTCACCAGAGATATCATCAATCTTCTTAACAATAGAAGTCAAGATTTCCTCAGATGAGGTCAATCTTCTATTTCTGAATAGCACCTCTGTATTGTTATAGTCAGTATATACTGGCTCAGCAGCACCGAATGATGTAATCTGGTTTACGTTAGTATACTCATTAATATTAACTTCTTTAATAAATTCTGTGCCAACCTTTCTACCAGATACGTCCTTTCCACCAGTCAGTTGTAACTGACCAAACATCTTAAATCCAGTTGGGTGGTTGTTATCTAATACTTGCTTCTTCCATCTTGTGATAGGAATCTCAGATGTAATAACATAAGAGAATGACTGATAGAAGAAACTATCTTGAATCTTCTGGACAATCTCAGATGGTTTACCAATGTCATCAATAAATCTACCAGGTGTCTGTGTAATTGAGTCAATATTCAATACACCACGAGCAATGCTCAAGTTGTCAATAACACCTGATGCTTTAGAAACCTCACCTGATACTTTTTCACCTTGGACAAAGTTACCTGTGTAATCAACAATCTTAAGAATCTTAGGACCGATCTGCCAACCAGTGTTAGTAGAAACAAAACCTTCTGCAGTTGCTTGCTCGGGAGAGTTACCTTGATATACTTTCTCACCTTCTAAGAATCTAGAAGTTGCAACAACAGCATCAGCAGTACCTCCAAACACCTCGGTCAAGAGAGTTTGTCGTCCTTCACCTTGAGTTAGGAAGGTAATAAAGTCACCAGATTGTGCAGCCTGTAGTGTTAGACCGAAACGTAATTGATCAGACTCTAACTGATCAGCAATAGCATAATAAGTTTGACCTGCAACCAAAGTAGTCAAACCTGCACTACTTGGTTTTGGTAGAATACCAGTTGTAGATCCAACATCATCAGCACGCAACTGAATAGCAGCACCAGTTGTGATACCATGTGGGAAGTTAAACTGTAGATAGTTAAGGTCTAAGTTAACAACATAGTTGAATTCTGATTTCAGAGTTACAACAGGCTCAGATGAATATCCTTGACCTGGATTCTTGATGATGATCTCATTAAGACGATTGTTTTTGATAACCGCCTCTGCCTCAGCACCTGATCCACCACCACCTTCAATTACAACTGCAGGAGCAGAGGTATAACCAGAACCTGGATTTGTAATCTTAATTTCAGTTAGGATTGAAGTATTGAATAGTTGAAGGTTAACAGGGAATGTAATCTCAGGACGTAGAGTATAGTCATGAGAGTATCCAAAACCAAATTCGTTATTCTTAAGTCTCTTAATCTTACCAATATTCTTACCAGTCAAGAATACAGATGCACCTTCACCTTCAGCAGGAATTACAACGTCTAGAGCAGCACCAGATCCTGCAAGAGTAGGTCCTAAGATACCAGTGATAGCATCAACGTCTATGGATGCAGTTGTATAACCTTTACCTGCATCAGATACAGTAGCAGATGTGATTGTGCCAGATCCAATTTCCTCGTCGAGAGTAACAGTAAGAGTTGCTAGACCACCCTCACCATCTCCATCGATAGGCACGTTATAGTAAACGCCAGGTTGATATTCTGTACCTCCATCAATGATGGTGATACGCTCAATCTGTCTGAATGATGCAATGTCAGAGATAACAGGAAGTTTCTGATAGAATCCACCTGCAGACACTAGTTTAATAGTGTTAATAGGTCCGATTGCCTTAACAGATGTGGTTGAGTAGTAGGAGAATGGATTACCAAACTCATCATCTTGGACTTCTGCAGATGTTGTCTCTGGCTCAAGTAATAGTGGGAATTTGAATTCAGTGTTATTAACAACCTGAGAAATTCTAAATGTGCCATCATAAGGAGTCTTGATAACATCAACAAAGGAGTTATCACCAACAGGTGAGTTTGCTCCAACCCTAGATGGATCAAAGTAGTAAGAAATATTTGTTACGTTACCTATAGCAGAGAATTTAACGTATGGACGTAGACCTTCTGCCTGCACACCTGGTGTGCCAACACGAGTAATATTGTTAAAGGAATATTCCAACTTATACTGGTTATCCTGTGCAAATGACAGATAGTAACCGAAGTTAGATGCATCACCAACGTCAAAGACGTATTGATGATTTCTGATAAAGGTTAGTGATGGATGCTTAGCATATATCTTAACGCTAGAGATTGCTCCTTGTACGAATAGAGGATCACCTGCAGCAGTTGTCCTCAATGCAAAGACATATTCTCTACTACCAAATACTTCACTGATAAAGAATGATCCGTTATATTCAGTAGTCGTAAATCCTTCAGTAAAGATAATATCGTTTGCTCTGAAGTTGTGAGGTGTAACAGATGTTGCATAAACAAGATCTGATCTTGCTTCGCTAGTCTTCTTAATATCTTTCTTAAGGACACAAGTTAACTCAACCTCTTTAACTGATGGGAATCCAGTAACCTTAACAATCTTGTATGCATCATTTCCATCATCATCGATGACAATGTTACTAGAGTTAATTGCAATAACATCGCCAGGTATGTAAGAAGATGCAGGTTGTGTTTTAAGAATCTTAACAGAATACTGACCTCTATCATCATATGGTTGGAATCTAGCGTAGTCAGACAATGCCAACTCTGTAGATTTCCATTCCCATGTAACACCACCATCAGATGCTGTGCCAGTTGTATGGACGGGAGCAGTGACGCCAGATGTACCTGCAATCGTTACTTCATATATGTTACGCTTCCAATAAACTTGATATCCAACAGGATATAGAATGCCAGAATCCCAACGCTCCATGTCGAGATCTCTATATTGAGGTGTAGGATATGGCTCTTCTTGAATGTCAATGTTAAACTCACCTGCATTCCTGATAAACACCCAAGTGATAGCACCGTCAGATACTGCACCAGTTGTATGTGTTGGAGGTGTTACACCTGATGTGCCACCTGCCTGTGCTTCGTATATCTTCTGTGCATAGTAAACTCTATCACCAGTAGCATATGAAGTTGCAGTTACCCAAAGGTTTTCTGCCTCAATACCAACAAACTTACCAGGCATCTCGTTGATATCTGTTGCCTCTGTAGATCTAAGAAGATCAGTAGTGTTGATAGTGCCGAAGATCTTACCAATCTTATACTTGTTGCCTAGACCAGGATTAGTTGTAGTGCCTTCTGGGACACCTACAATGGTGCCGTATGCTTGGACAACACCAAGAGCATTGTATTGCTGAAGGATTGCACCCTTAGTAAACTTAACATCTTGGTTAAGTGTCAACTCATAAACGTTGTCAATCTTGCTATAGTTTGCATCCTTAATGTAGAATTTGGGGACGACATTTGCAGTAACAAACATCTTCTTACCATTCTTAACAGGAATTGTAGAAGACTTAGATGCAATATTCTCTTTATTGTTAGTCCATGTATATGTCTGGACTGGGGTGTAGACACTAGGAGTATCAGAGAAGTCAAGTAGTTGTAGACCACCTGCACCAACATCCCACTGGTCAATAGCAGGAAGACCTGCATCAGACCATGTGCCAGTTGTCCACTCACTGATAGTAAGATTATCGTAGTTGGTAGGTGTAGTTAGAGCATATGTGCCTCTTCCAGAAGTATGTGCTTTATCGATCTTAACAGCAACCATGTCACTTCTTTCATGTGACAATGGGAATTTAACTAGAGGAGTTGCAAATGTTGACTCATACTCATCAAGTTTAGATATAATCCAATCGTCAATATGTCCAATAAATGCTTTAGCTGCTACAGAAGGCTCAGTGCCACCTAATCCAACAGACGCCATATTAACGTCAATTAGAGTTTGATATGTGACTGCAAGGTTGCCATCGTAGTAAACATTGATTTCCCAAACACCTGATCCAGTATTTTCTTTAACAAGTGCAATATGGTGCCATGCTGCAGCAGCAAAATTGCCCCAGTAAGTAGTTTCGGTAGAAGAAGCAACTACACTGCCATTTACTTCAAGAATGATTTTACCGAAGTTGGGATCAGATGAGATACCCATAAGGTATACAGAAACACCAGAGCTGCCATTTACTTCAACAGTGTCAAAGAAGTGTGGAGTATTACCTGCAGCGTATGCAGTGGTATTCATACTAAACCATGCTGCAGTAGTCCAGTTTTGACCTTCCCATGCTAGACCAGATGCAGTAGCACGGTTTGGTGCTTGGAATTTAAGTGATCCACTGCCAAACTTGTAATAACCAGTATCTACAGTAGCATCAGCAGGTGTTTGAATTGTAAGAGTAGATATAGTCTGTTTAGTTGTGTCATAGTCTAAATCAGCACTATTATCAAATCTATAGACTGCAAGTTGATTAGGAATCAATCTTTCAGCAAAAGTAATAATATCACCAGAATTATCAACAACAGATGACTTACCAACCTGACCAACAGAGTCAGTAGTTTCAATTAGAGATTCTGCTTTAATTGTGCCATCATACTTGAGTGAAGATACGATATTGACTTTTCTATCTTCGTCATAATCAATAGCAGCAGTAACAACAACGTCACCGAATACATCAACATGTAGACCTGTATTTTTGATAGAAACATAGTTACCTTGAGGTGTCAGTGTTTTACGCCACAACCAAGGCACTTGCACCTGATTACCTTGTGCATCTGCTTGTGTTGAGTTTGCAGTGTCTAAAGCAAGTTTACCAAGTTGAATTTTCTCAAATTTACCATTTGCATTATTATAGACATCCCAAAGAATGAATACATCTCTGTATTCGTCAATCATGAATTTTGGACTTCTTACATAACCACCAAGAGCAGGAACTTGCTTAACGTAGTCTACATTGATGTTAGATCCATCATATGAGAATGTGCCGTAAATTAAATTATCTTGAGTTTGGTTTACACCAGTGAAGAAGAATTGACTATTTGCAATCCATCTAATTTGTGTAATGTCCTCATCACCATTTGGAGAAGAAATCTTACGCTTCTCTTTAAGATCACCATCATTATTAGATTGAATAATCCAAATATCATTAGCATCGATTGCTTGAGTATCAGTATAACCAACAATGTAAATATTGTTATTCTCATCTAAGTAGATGTCAGTAATATAATCTCTACGTTGTCCACCAGATATACCTGCAATAGACTTCTGCCACTTCAGTGTGCCTGTAGGATTGTTGGCATTATCTCTCTCAGAGATATATTTACCAAACCAGACATCTGGATTATAATTGGCGTTTGATGGGTCATATGTTTGGCCACCAACATAAATGGCGTCGTTTTCTTGTGAGTCATCGACATAGAGGCAAGTAAATTCAAGTTTCTTAGTGCCTGCATTGTTTGGAAGCAATGTCCTTACCCACTGCACTTCACCATTGTCGTTAAACTTAGCAAGGAAACCAACTTGGTCACCATCTAAATCTTCTACTAGAGATCCACAAACATAGTAGTCTCTATTATTAGTAATGATACTATCGAATACTTCAATATTACCACTGTCATTCAAATACTCAGACAACCAATAACGTGTCTTAGTAAATGATTGAGGATGTGTTACTCTGATTTGTGGAGGATTAGCAGTATCATATCCATTACCAGAGTTTACGATCGCAAAGGAATCAGCAACACCTGCAGCATCTAAGTTAATAGTAAACTCAGCGTCAATACCACCAGATGCATCAACTAACTCATATACAGGTGGAATGTTTGCATTATAACCAATACCTACTTGATCGACTGTAACTGACTCGATACCGTCTACAACTTTTACAACATACTCTTTATTTGTATTTGCAAGAATAGGAGTAGAGTTAACAATAACTTCATCACCTTGAATCAGGTCATGATTCTCACTAGTTGTAATAACACCATAAGGTCTATCACCAATAATTTCTTTGGTGTATGCAGTAATAGCAACACCTTTGATGCTATCAATAATAGCAGAAGCACCAAATCCACCAGTGCTCTCATTATCAAAGAATACAGTATCATTTACCTGATAAGATCTGCCAGGATTCTCAATAACGAATCCATCAATCTGTGCAGTCTCAAACTGAGTAACAGTCTCTACATCGATGTCAACTTTAGACTCAAGTGAGACTTGAGGGAAGTAATCGTAAATTTGTAGAGTAGGCTCTTCTTGTAGTTGTAGAATCTCTTGTTGCTCATTAGCATCAATTAAACCATCATTATTGCTATCTTGAATCTCAAAGATAATAGGATATCCTTCAATCTCTGTTGTAAGGACATCTGCTTCTTGGTTGGGTTGACGCTCAACATCAATGTCCACATTCTCATATGGGACACGATATCTAACAACATCAGCAGGAATATTCTCTTGGACTGCACCCTGACTTAAATTCCACTCATCAGGCAGTGAGTTAAACGCAGGACCCATAATGTATGGGAATTCTGGATTACCTCTATCAGATGCATCAATAGTGATGAAGTATGCATATGTGCCGTCAGGATACTCAGGAGTCTTACAGAAACGACCGTTATACTGATCTAAGTCACCTGCTTGGAAAACATACTCATAATCAGGCACAAATGATCCTGCAGGATAATCTGCAAGTAGAGGACCGTCTGTCCTGCTAGGATTAGGATTGGTAAGTGGATCTTCTACAATCTCTGGTTTTAGACGATATGATGTGCGAAGTCTTCTTACACCGCTATTTTGGTCAGTTGGATTTGCATATCCATAAGGACCGTAGATTGGGTTACCATCATATGCCCATCCCAAGATTGGAGAGTGTTGGAAGTTCTGGGAGATCTCTTGGAATTGATTTGTCTCTTGATTAAGGAATACGTTGTCACCAACCACATAACGTAGCTCTTTAGGGTCAGAAACGTGTGCATACTCACCACCATACTGGTTGTTAAGACCAGTGAATACATAACCTCTTGCAATGTCATACTTGGATGCAAGGTCATATTCAAAGTTTTTATTCCACTCAAATACTTCTGCAGTGAATGTTGCAAACTCACCGACTGCTTCTAGTCTAACACTGGTTGTGCCTTGACGATAGTTGATACCTCTGTTAAGAATCTCGATACCAATAACTTTACCCTTGTCTTCACCAGTAGTTGCAATACTTGCTTTAGCAACAGCACCAAAACCATCACCATTGATGATTACCTTAGGTGCAGTGGTATAACGACGACCAGAGTTAATAATAGCGATAGAAACGATTCTACCATTCAATACGATGGGTTGTGCTAGTGCACCCTCACCAGATGTAACAGATATCTTTGGTAGAGATGTATAACCAGATCCACCAGATGTAAGTGTAACAGCAGAGATAGGACCTCTGATATTAGCAGTTGCTGCAGCACCACTACCGCCACCACCAGTAATAGTGATAGATGGTTGTGATGTGAAACCACTGCCAGGATTGCTTACCAAGATACGAGTAATATTACCATTAGTAACAACAGCACTTGCAGATGCACCAGATCCACCACCACCAACGATAGAGATCAAAGGTGATGATGTATAACCAGATCCACTGTTTGTTACTTCAAATGAATCAACACTACCGTTAACTGTAACATTAGCAGTTGCACCAGATCCACCACCACCTTCAATAAGGACTTCGGGTGGTGATCCTGCATCATAGTTTTGTCCTGCAGTAGAAACGACAATACCAGTCAGAGGACCGAAAAGGACTGACTCTCTTGACTTATAGCACCAAATAGAGACACCATTTACCCAAGCACCGATTGCACTATTAGCAGCAATCTCTTGTCTCTCAGAAACGGTATTTACGACTCTAGGGACTCTAATAAGTTTTCTTTGGTTGCCAGGTATCAATGCAGACCCAATGAAAGGTCCTATCTTGTAGTTTGGAAGACCAGACGCTGCAACGTAGACATAATCAGCGTTGAAGAAGGAATTCTGAATATTAGTTGTAAATTCGGTTACAACATTGTTAATTGGGATTTCAGTGGACTTACCTCTGTTAAGATCGACTGAAAGAAGGATATTACCAACTGGAATGATATCAGTCGGTGTAGCAACTCTATATGAGAAAGTAAACTCGTCAATACGAGAAGATACTTGGAATGTGCCGTTAAAGACAACTGGGTTTGCACCATACACTGTAACGGTGTCTTCAACCAATAATCCGTGAGGTTCTTCGGTTGTTACGGTTGCAACTTGTGATGCACCGCCAGGATCGATTGCAGAGACCTTAATAAGTTTTTTAACGTTGTAAAACCAAGATTCTAGTCTTTGCTCTCCAACAGAGTCGGATCCAAGTGATGCAACCTTTAATTTATCGCCAGGTAGGTAATATGATCCAGTATCGTCGAGCACAGTGCTTCCTGCTTCGGCAATACCCAAAACACGCATTTTGACTTCATTAGCAGTGTCTTTATTAGCGTATATGAAGATATTGGAAGTAATGATTGTGCCAGGATCCCAATCTTCAACAATACCGTTATTTGATCGAGTACATTCAATAAATTGGTTAAGTGACTTCTCTTTATACTGGACTTCCTCATTATCGCCAATAAAGAAGGTGCCGTTTCTCTCAGGCCATCCAATAGTAGAGTCAACAGTTACAATTTGGTCAACAGTGTCTAATGGCTCAACTAGACGTGTTTTGTATGGAATCTTGAAGGTGCCAACTAGTGTTTCTTCAGAAATTACCAATTCATAAATTGTATCTTCACCTTTGATGATAGAAATCGCATTTTCAACTAATGCTGATGCATATTTGATATTTTGGTCAACTTCGTCGGCATATTGAATAACTTCTGCATCAATTAGGTTAGCAGGGTCACCAGACACTACTTGTGTCCTTAGAATGGTGTCTACGACCCATGTAGCAGCAGATGGGGAGATGATCTGCTCTTTAGGGTATGATACTTCAATCTCTTCACCGAAAAGCACCTTGAAGAGGTATTTTGCACCTAGTGCAGTACCTTTTGCAAGATAGAAGTCCCTGATATTCTTAATTACGTTAACAGGGTTAACTTTTGACGGATCAAGTTGAATAGTGGGCAAATATTGCTTTCTAAACTTTTCAAATAACTGATAGATGAAAATAGAGTCAAGATTATGGACAATAGACCCTACTGGGTGTGTACTGCTTGAAAGTTGCTCTTCTTTTGCATAAATTTGGTTTCCATACTCATCAAATTCAACAACGTTGGAAACACCACGGACAATACCGTTAAAAGCACTAGGGACGTAGTTTCTACCACGCTCTTCGATTACAAAACCAGTAACTTGGTCATATCCTACGTTTACAGATGCTTTTGCTGCAAGAGGCTCAGCAATGTAAATCTTAGGGGGCTCTGTTTCAGAATATCCAGTACCGAAGTTGGTAATATTGATATCTGTTAACTCACCGTTGAAAATAGTCGCAACAGCAGTTGCACCTGTGCCTCCAATAGGATCACCGTATGCATCCTTACGATCATCAACAATATAGACAGAAGGAGCGTCGGTATAACCTCTACCACCTGTCAACAATTCGATATCTGTCACAGCACCGCTAGATACCGTCACATCAAGCACCTGTGCCCCTACAGGGTCGATTACTCTACATCTTGGTGCAGTTGTATACCCACGACCTCTATTAACGATAGTAACCGCTAAAACACCACCCTCAGGAGTTAGTGAGCACTCAGCAATAGCGTTGATACCACCCTCAGGAGCAGGGTCAATGTAAATGGCAGGAGGGTTAGCATAATTCAGTCCTGCTTTAGTAACTAAGATGCTATCTACGTTAAGTCTACCTTCAGTATCGATAGTTGCGTCACTAATCTCTGCACCGCCAGGATTATTGAAGGTAATGACTGGCACAAAGTCATATCCAGATCCAGAATCAGTAATTCTGACTGTATCCACCATTCCAGTGGTGTCATTGACTGTCAGAGCAACCTTTGCTTGTCTACCGTTAGGATTTGTAGGAGGAGTGACTAAGGGAATGGGTGGGTTGTAAGATGTATAACCCTGACCACCAGAAATCAACTGAATATCTTTAATACCTGCAACCAAACTGTGTGCAGTAGCATATTCACCAGTAGTAGCAGTCTGAATGTTTACTCTAGGAGCAAAATCAAGTCTATATCCCTTTCCACCATCTTTTACTAAGATATTGTCAATCTGATTCTCAAGTACATTACAAACTGCAGTTGCACCACTACCAAATGAGGCAGGCACAAACTCAATCGCTCTAATATGAAGAGTATCAGCACTACCAAGTGCAAATTTAGCAACTAGAGTATCTTGATAAACATTAAACTGCTCAAAAGGTCTCTGTAGTTGTCCTGTGCGGTTTACAACTAGAGAGACGTCAGAAATAGGAGTATATGGTTGACCATTTACTCTTAGAGGATAATATTTGGTGCCTTCCCATTCACTAACAGGAATAGGATCCATAGTAACGATGGTTTTATCAGCAAAACCAATCAGATACTTAATTTGTGTAAAACTTTGATCATCTCCACCAGAGGGTGCTCTAGGAGGAGTTGTAAAGATGATGTTTGTGCCATTGACAGTATAATCAATGGTAGGACGTAGAGTCTGGTTATATGCAGTAACTACAAGGTGATCTACAGACGCAGGAGTTACAGGAGTGCCTTGAAACTTAAGTGGGAATGAAGTGCGGACTCCATCAAATAGGGTATATGGATTTTCTAGTGCTTGCTCTTTCTTTTTAAATTCTGAAGGTGAAATACCTGGCGTCATAATGGCGTCAGGACCTCTAGTTACTGTCTCATAGTAAAAGATCTCATTATCAACCTTGATACTACCATTACGCTCTTGATAACCGTCAATATCCTCTACGACGATCTCGGTATCGTTAAGACCGATCGCCTGTAGCACAGTTGTCTCAGATGTTAAGACATTTGACTGATAAGTGTCAATGTCAAGATAATCGAGTATGTTGTTAAGAATGTCGAATGGTCTTCCGACTTTCTCCTGTGACTTGTAGTATTGTTGTAGTAGTTTGACTAACTGACGATCTTCCTGCTTGATAAAATCAGGGAGTTGTTGCTCAACTCTGTCAGAAACGTTGACTCTAGACATATCTTAGAAGCACTCTTCTAATTCTGGATAAGTGAAACTATCCGTGGGGTAATCAAGTATATTTAGCTCGCCTCCACCGAAGTTAAATCCATTGAAATTATTAGGATCAAAGATAGGGACTGACAAGTCACTAATAGTGTAATCGATAGGATTGACTTCTGGATTGAAGATGATTGGGTCTGTGCCTGCAGGAGGCTCAAGTGATCCACCACTAGGATAAACCACCACTGGAATTCTGTTTGTATTGTCAGGTGTCAGTGCTACGTTGAGAGGTCCTATGCATACTTCACCAGTTGCATAGTTGACTGATCCGACATTGTTGTTAAGTACGACTTCTGCTTCGTCTCTAACTGTTACAAGCATCATATTACCTGCACCGTCATCCCTCAAATTCACAGGGACAAGAGTTTGTGCTTCGGTAGAAGATAATGTTGCTGTATCTACTTGGACAACACCACTAGTTAGGTTAGCATTGTTAAGAAGACTTTCTGTATAACCAGTAGCATAGAATGTGCCAGATTTAACAACAGAGAATGTTGGTTTACATGTATCACCCATTCCACCACCATCACCCATACCATTAGAGTCCTCAGGGGTGCCTGCAAAGTCACCAGGACGGAATAGAGGGTTGTTGAAGTCAAGACACTGGTTAAAGACTTGACCAAACTGGAATGTATCCAGATTCTGACCTAATGTAAGTTGAGTTGTGCTACCAGAGATAGCAGGGTCTGCATTATCAACTACACCTGCATACTTAGATCCTTCAAAACGATTGTTGAATCTATTTGCAGCATTGTTTGAGTTGTAGTCGTCTACATTCTTTAATACTTTAGTCCTTAGGTCATTAGAACTAAGATTAGTGTCATTACCGTTATAGTAAACGTAAGACTTAGGAATAACATAGAGAGTTCTAGGATCAATGATGATTGGATCGATAGCACCAATCGAATAGTCTTTTAATTCATTCTTAATTCGTGTCTTAGTAGTCTCATTTAGTTTAGATCCTGTTTTTGGTCTTACTGCAACGTAAACCTTACCATAAACAGGTGGACTTAGTTTCTCACCACCATATGCAACCACACTTCTTGACTGTGGATAGATTTGACGGACTAGATTCTCAAAATCCCTTTCTGTAACTGCTCTGTTTTGTGTTGTGTATAATCTAGGAGCATTATATTTGATTGATACGGGTGTTTCTCTATCTTCCCCGTCTGCTGCTTGGTTTTCAGTGACAACAGTGATATTATTGTTACCAATGATGCGTCCTTCACTATCTACAGCAGTCCCGATGAAGGTAAAGTCCCTAGCACCGTTTGCTTCCTTACCAATAGTCCTTACATAGTCAATTTTTACAAATTCACCGTCAACTAGTTGTCTACCTAGGACACCATCTCCAAAAATGACCTTGTAACGTAAATCATCAACTTCTTCAAGGAAGTAAATACGAGAATTTGAGTCTAGGTTAACTGAAGATGTCGCTCTGTTGTAAATATCGATTTCTGACGACTGCACAGAAGGAGAAACGTAGACAATCATTCTTTCAGTGTCTACATCTTCACTAGGAATGATGTATTCTTGCTTTTTCGTGTTATTAACAATAAACGAGTAAGTAAGAAGGTTACCTTGATACGCTGCAAGGCATTTGAAGGTCGCAATACCTGTAGATTGGTCAACAGGTGCTTGGACTTGGTTTAAGATTGTAAAAATATAGTCATCAAAGTTATTTTCAGCACTAAATGAGTCACCCTTGTTAATTGTAACCTGCTCAGGGTAAGTTAAACCATTTGCACCGACTAAAGTCTGTATCGATACTGTTACAAATGCTTTTGGAGACTTAATACTACGAGGAGTGTAGTTAAGTTGCTTAGCAACCTTAACAATATTGTCTCTAACAGTAGATGTTTCTAGAAATGCCTCATTAAGAGACATGTTTGCATTGAATGCAGTATAATATGTGTTGTATGCGAGAATATCAAGAAGATAAGACGCAGCAGATCCCTCAAAATCATAATCCGTAAACTCAGTCCGAGTCCTAAGGTATGATCTTATGGATTCCTTGATTTCAAAGAAATCTAAGGAGGTTAATTCTGATGGTACTGCAGGCATTACGTCCTCTCTAGTATGAAATCGATTACTTTAACGACCCTCTCACCTACGATTGTGTATTCAACGTTAACTTCTATTGAGTTAGTATCAAAACCGTCTCGTATGCTGACAGAGGTGACTCTGATGCGTGTTTCGTATCGAGCAAGGGTGCTTTGAATCTCGTCTTTGATTGCTTCGCCTGTAAAAACGTCGTAAGGCTCAAATAAGAGACCTGTTACTCTAGATCCAACTTCATATTGAAAGGGTTTCTCACCTGGTTGGGTCATGACCAGATTTAGCACTGCCTGCTTAATTGCATTTTCATTTTTGACAGCACCAAAGTCGCGATTATTAGGATTCGCTTTGAAAGACATTGCGAAATCCTTATAACCACGACTTATGTTTTTATCTGATCGAATTCTGTATGACACTATACATTAGCGTAAGATTTGCCATTACGAATTTTTTCCTTCTGATCTCTTAGTCTCAGAATCTCTTCAATTCCATAGTCGGTGATGAGCACCTTACCACTTCTAATGAATTCTTCTGATCGATCTACTCTAACCATGGGAAAACAAGCTAGTTAATTATATTTAGCCTTGTCCACGATACTTTTTGCGGGCACTATTTGAGGAGGTTGCAGAATACTTTGTATTCTTGCCTCTTCCTTGTCTAGTTTTCTTTGGAGTCTGCTTTTGGTACTGTGTGTTGTTATAAAGAGCCATTAATAATTTAGCAAAAGGTCAACCTGCCCAGACATTCATAGAGCCATAGGCAACTACAGATGAGCAGGGGTATGAGAAGCCAGGAAATCCAACTCCTAGCGGGTCTAACTGTCTAGCAACCAATCTCTTGAGTGCAAATACAGTTAGGGTTGTCGGGTAGACAGTCCTGTCATGTCCAACACCCTTATCCTCTGTCGTTAATATCGAGCAGGGGTATGGTGTGGGTTTAGGACATAGAGACTTTCCACACGGACACATATGGATAACTATGTTTGTGCATGTAGATGGGTGAGGGATAAATTTGTCACCCGCTAACATGATTGGGAATCCATTGACTAACACTGTAGCACGATTAGGTCCTAGTGGAGTCAAAGGTGTTAATGTTAGTGGTGGCCACCAACATGAATATTCTTTGATACGGATAGTCCTTGGTCTAGGAGGAGCACCGCATGCTTCTGTGCTATGCACAACAGGAGGTAGGCATAGACCATGCCCTGAGCATGGTAGTCCGTTGATAGCAGCAACTGGTTTAAGAAATCCAAATGCCATTATCCCTCACCTCTGAGCTGCCTTCCGTCCAGATATGGGTATTTATCTTGGCACTCATCAAAGAATGGGTTACCTAAATTCTTGATACTCCTTGCCAGTGCATTCGTGCCACCAGTAAGATAGTTAAGGATCTCCATGGTGCCACTGTAATCCCCCATCTTGATCCTCCAACGCGATGTTTCCATACGTTTGGGGTCAATGGATATAGAGCAGTCTGCGACGTGCTCTAGAGCGTTACAGGAGTGGCACAGACCACTACCACTACCAGGCCATGATGGACTTAGACCACCTCCATTCGCTCCTGTATTTGTTGCTGAAGGAGGAGTGATCTCATAGTAGGTTTGTCCTGCGAGTGGGTTACCCGAGTCGTCCCATCCGCAGTATACATCCAAGACGCCATTTGTGTTATTACCTTTTCTAACGTAACGATCCCAACAGTCATGAGGAATATTGGTAGGATCAGTTGCACAATTCCCGCCGTTGACTGTAAAAGCAACATAGCTCTGTGATCCTGGTATTGATGTTTGTGTGGCATTGCCTTCTTCGTCTACACCGTTAACAATCGTATTCCAAGTCGCAACTGTGTCTACTGGGTTTGCGTCTAGGTTATTTCCTAACCATAATCTAAACTGCTCTGCTCTAGAATAGTTACTACGGTTATAATCATATGTATTTTCCTCTAATCCGATTGGGACGTATTCTATACTATTGTTACTACCACGGTAACACCTACCAGGCACGTTACCTCTAGTGCATTTCCACGTTTTATACCCGCCTGACACATTTCTCTTCGGTGTAAGTTTAGGTTTAGGCAAAGAATTCAACCATTCCATGAATGCTTGCCCTTGAGGTCCTGTAGTTTTACCGTCAAAGGACAGTGAGACGGTGAATTCTGCTCTTTCATCCGTTGGTGCACAGTATTTCCACGGCAAATATCCAAATGCCTTCCTAGATGCGGTCAATTTGTCCTGCACTTCGCCGTAAAAGTTTTCTCTAGGGTTATCTTCCGCTTCCATATACGCACATGGCATCTGAAACCACTTTTTGATGTTGTGAATTATTGGTTGATCCACAATTATACACCTACTACCGTCAAATGATCCGTACAGTCCGTTAAATGCTTCGCTATCTGCCTCAGTTTGCTGCAGATCTGACAAAATTTGTGAATATGCTCCGCTTGCAAAGTTTGCACCTGCAGGTTGTGACCTCTCACCCTCCGCTTTTAGGAATCTAGGGTCTTCTTGAGCGTTAAGATTCTCAAAAAAGTCTACAGGAGGCAACGCTTTGACCAAAGGTAGACCCATATTGATCTCAATACAGTCCGCAGGGAGGTTTTGACACAAAACTGTCTTACCTTCTGGGTCAACTTCTGCGTATTCCATGTATGTGATGGGCACATTAGTCGTATAACCTGCATTTATGGTAGACATTGACTCTGTAATCTTACTAGAAGCGTTAGGATTACCCTCTGCCTCAAAGTCAAGCATGTCCGCAAGGTCATTTTGAGCGTCATCTAGTGATTGCTCACTAAATTTAGTGTCTACATTGATTGAAATGCCCTTTTCTGCGATGTAAACCATCGGTGGGTTTTGCGGATCGTAACCAGACCCACCCTCAACTACGTCAATCCGCTTAATAATGCCTGATTTAGTGATCCTACCGACCCTAACCTCTGCATTACGGAATTGTTGCACCGTATCAAACTCTCTTTCCTTCCTATTCTTGAGCACTTGTAGTTGTCTACGCTCAAATTTGTCCAAAGATATCTTCTGCTCACCAATTTCACCGCTCTGATTGTAGTCTGGAAACTTCTTTACAGGTTTATCGTAGTCTCTGAGGAAGGCACCACGCATCTGACGTGCTGTATCTGTGCTACTAAACTCCTCTAACTGACCTGGCTCACTAATAGTCACGATAGGATTCTTATATCCTACACCACCATTGATAATATCGATAGCAATGATCTTACCTTCTGTGTCTACAACCGCTTCTGCCTCTGCTAAATCCAGTGTGCGGGTCGGAATGAGTGCTTTTGGATCTACCTTTACCTTATAATACGCAATATTCTTCTCAAATTCATACACTCCGAAGAATGCTGCCTTGTCTTCAATGCCATATCCCGCTAAAACTTGGATAGTTGCCTGTGGTATAGGGGGATCTCCCTCGTCTGAAGGGTATGGATGACTCACAAACTGCTGTAAGTATGTAAATTTCTCTCCTTTGTTGCGTCCATCCTTGGTTAATTCCATATAACCCGCATTCATTTTCCCACCAAAGTAGAAAACACCCGCAATATTCCATCCGTTTATCTGCTCACCCTTGCGGAATGTGCCTGTAGTGGTCAAATACTTGAAAAAGATCCTGTGTGTATCTGTATCCGCAGTCCTAAATGACTCTTCTACACCAGATCCTGCAGGTCCTGTGACCTCTATTCGCGTTTTTGTCGTCTTCCATGAGTCTTCACGGATCTGATAGAAGTGAGAATACCACTCTTTACTCAAAATACACCCATCAACGTCGTCATCGTCTAGATGATTGGGGCAACATGTCGCATCAGAGAGCTCATATTGTATTCCGAAGACAGGTCCATTCCACGGATAGGACGTATCATACAGATAATACATGTATTGTGAGTCATATGCAGTCTGAAATCCAAGAAATCTTGGCACAGATCCTTTCACCGCACCGTTTAGACCATACAACCACTCAAAATTAGCGTCTCCATCTGCTTGCACACCGCCTACAATGCCTGCTGTGCCACTTTCACCGAATCCACTGACGCCAGGTGTGCCTATTGGTTGACCAAATGCATTAGTCCCGAAGGAATTCTTCCTATAATCACGGTAACTAAACCCTGATCCTTCATTTCCCCATGTATACCAACCACTTTTATCAACACACTGACCAGTAGGACCTATTTTACCGACGTCCTTATACTCACTTTCGGGTGCATCTGGGTTATCACCTGTAAAAACATACCCAAAGATACCCTGATAGACGTATCTTTCGTCTCTGGGGTCTGCAGGAGGGATAGGACCGCCTTTCAGATTGACTTCATTAGCAGGATCAATGGTATAGAAGTCATCTTCTGGGTCATAGAAGTAGTGATATAGAGGCACAGGGGTCTCTCCTGTCCCCGCTTCTGCCTGTGCATCACTCAAACTAGTAAAAATGTATCCTAAAGTGCCAACAAGGTAGTAAGGTTTACCATTATTACTACTTGGTTGACTATTAGATGTAGTTAATTTTGTATTATCGTCTCTTTCTCCTCTATACCAGACGTATACAGGCACAGAATTTCCTACCTGTGTGCTCATTAAGTAGAAAACAGGGATCTGTCCCTGTCTAGGCTCTGGGTTATACCCTCTTAATACTTTTTGCCACGACTCATCGTCCCCAACAGCGTGCTCTTTTGTCAACTCTGGGGTCTTACTATACTTGTGATCGTCTTTACTACCTCTATAGAAGCGATAGATCGGGTTTCTGCCACCTGTGCAGTTACCGACACATAGTTTCTGCTCCTCTCCAATGTAATGCACTATATCTTTGCCTAGTGGCATAGTGCCAGGACCTTCGTCTACATACTCAATCGTATAGTTTTCGTCGTTGTCCTCATCATAAAAAGGTTTAATGTAGTCCTCACCCTCTATAGGGTTTGGAAACGATCGTTTAGTCGATAGGATATAACAAGCCAAATCAGCCTAGACGGTCTTCCAATTTATTTAGTCGGTCATACAGATCATCTAGGATCTCTTTGATATTCAAATGCTTTTCATAACCTGGTGGTTTATACTGAATCATATCAGCACCAGGTGGAGGTAACTTAGCGATTGCCCCCTCTGTAATGGATACACGCTTCGCAAGATTCTCTAAACCTTGACCCACCTTTTCTAGGCAGAAAGCGATTTTTTCCATATCGTCCATACCCTGAGTAGGTAGCGATGGGTTGGGATTTGCGACATCCCCATAACTAATAGGACTAGTTGATTTAACTGGCATGTTTCACGCTCGCGATTTTTTTACTCTTCGATGGCTTTCAATATGATAGAGCCATCAGTTTCTTCGGTATACTCTAACTTAGTGCCTGCTCGCCATCCCATCTCCTCCATTAACTCAGTAGGAATAGTGATAAACAGATCACCATAGTCATCGTCTTCTACATCTAGGATGTATCGTTTGCTCATTAGTAGTTATCGTGGATACATTTTATGTAGACTTTCCCCGAATTGCACCAACACATGTTTCCATATAGAAACTATTGCCAGGTGCTCTTAGGTCTGTGATCTGACTCTGCCCCCTGTAAGGATGATGCAACATAAAACCATCACCAAGGTATATACCTCCATGGTTAGGTGCTTGCCCATGTCTTTTAGAATAACCCCCTTCCAGAGGCGTATACCACAGTCTGAAGAGGATTATGTCATCCTTCTGCAGATTGTCTAGAGATGCTTTCTCCCACATCTCAGACTTCATGACATACTCTCCCTGCTCTGTCTCTATCGCTCCGTCCGTGAATGCATATATCTGATCTAACTTCGTGAAATCTCTGAGGTCTCTATTACAGTAGAGTGCATAATATTTCCTCACACAGTGGTAGCACGACCAACTATGAATACTCTTCCACTCCTCTCCGAGTAAGTGTGAGTATTCCCTCTCTATCTCTTTTTGTTTCGTGCGTCTACCCATGCGACCTCTGTGGGGGGATTTTATATTGGAAAAATTTTTTATATTGCTTAGAATAAAACTCTCGCTTTGGGATACTTTTGTAGGTTAGGGAAGTAAGAGTTTTTATATATCAACATCCTAAGCATCAAGAATTATCACAAATTAACTGCGATTTGTAACAATAACTGTGACGCTCTCTAAGTGTTACATAGTGTCCCCAACTGCAACATCGTAACAGATACCCTCCAGGATGCAATACTCGCATAACTGTGTATACTGTGTGAGTGTCTCATTGAGACCCAAATCTATTAGAAACTGACACATGTCCCCGATTTCATCAGGTGGTAAGTTTCCCTCGTCATAGAGATCTAATAGTGATTCAAGTTTGGTGGGGATGCTCATACGCTCCTACTGTGTTTGTTTGCATCATCGAGTGCTAGGGATTGACTCCTAAATGGTCCATTCTTAGGGCACTCGGGATAATCATATTGCCAGAAGTATTTGCGTGACTTCTCCCATATTTTGATATTAACAGGTGGATGGGTAGGTAACTGAAAAACCTTACTCATTAGTCATGCCCTCCTCATGTGGTGCGGATAGATGCGGATCATCCTGGTAAATTGGTTTGTGTGTGGTTTGCTTATGCCATTGTCTTTTCTCTCTGATTGATTTAGGTTTGCGTGAATTGTGTGGGTCATTACGTTTGTATGTCCGTCCCATTCATTAATTCATTCAGTCATCCTAATTTGATTTACTTAATCATAATAAGCGATTTCGAGGAATAAGTCAACCCCTCTGTGCAGGTTGTCATAGTGGTCTGGCAATACTTGACAAAAAAATCTTCGTGTGTTACGCTCTTAGACTGCTAAAGATAAAGCACTTAACTATGTTTTTTAATACATTTTTAAAACTGGCATAAGTGGGCAAAAAGTGCTATTTATTAGGGATAAAATTGACTGTAAGGGTTACTCTATCGTCATAGGGGTTGCCCTCGTATCCGTGTGTCATACTTGATGGATAGATGATAAGATCTCCTTCATTCATAGGCACGGTTGCTTCAGTCATATTAAATGCTGTGTAATCCTTATTAGGGAATTGCATAACAGGGTAATAACTACCGTTTACTGCACGTCTAAACTTTAGGGGTGAATGTCCATCGATGTAGTTAATTAATAGGGTTGCCGAGTAGATACAATTAGAATGCTCATGTGGTGCATATAGTGCTCCCTTAGTTGCTAATTCTAGATAACAGTCAGATATCGCAAAATCTAGATCATAGTTATATGATTCAGTATTGTATTCTCTACACTTGTCTAGCAAAAAATCGGCGAGTGTCGCATTGTCTTCTAGTATGGTGTTACGTTTACCTATCTGTGAAACATTATGAGTAATTGCTAATCGCTCATGCTCTGGTCTTATATCCTGTGTTTCTATCCACTTAAATATCTGTTTTTTATGTGTGGGAAAATCTGGCATACTATACCGACCAACTGGTAAAGCAAAAAGTGCGTAAACCTCATTAACTGGTTGAGATGGTAAATTATCGCTTAGTGGTGATTGAGTCATAATTAACGATGAAAAGGGGCGGTATGCCCCTGTAGTGGATTATTTAGTTGTTTGGGGTGGATTAGTCTATTGCTAACTCCATACCGCTTACAAAGTCCTCTGTGACATTCTTATAACCAACAAACCACTCAAATTGCTTTTGAAAAACTCTAGTGCCATAAGAGAATTCATCAAGTAATGCATTTAAACGTGACTTAGTGGTGTTTGACTGCCAACCGCCATCTTTGATGATGATTGAGTTAGATTTGACTGTAGCGATGTGATTGCCATGTAGATAAACATCACTTTCGCCTTCCCATCCCTGTCTAACCATTGTATTAGAAGAAGAGAAGTTAACTCCGTTTCTGATCGCTTGATTCATTTGTCTTTCGATCTTACGCATGTGGTGCTCCGTGTTTGTTTATACTATTATTATAGTGGTTAATCCGACGGTAGTGTGCGGATGTGTGCCACTTCCGCAAATGGCACAACGGTGGGTGCGGATGGTTGCGGAATTTGGTAAGGTTTAAATCCGTCGGGATAGGTGACTACAGTCAACTGATCAAGGGATTCAAAAATGTCTGTGAAAATGTCTTCCATGTTATTAATTATACTTGGATTCCTGTATCTTGTCAAATACTGATCTTTGCAAGTCAGTTAACTCAAAATCCATATCCCTAAGGATATCATATAATTTGATGATTTCATATTGCTCATCAAAAGTCAATTTAATAGTGCTCATTGTGCCATGTCCCAAAAACGTGATTTAGCGATTGATTCCGCTCTTGATTCTATCTCTCTGATTGATAGATTTGGATGTGCTCTCTCTTGCTCTGCGATTGCTTCCTCAAAGAGTGCTTCGATTAGATCTGTGTTTGCTGCAAATGACATTGTTTAAAATCCTCCTTAGAATGGGTTTGACCAGTTATATGCCTGCCAGTCAGTTACACGTCCCTCTTTATTAAGTGAATCGACGTAATCATTAAATGCTTCACGTTTAGCGATAGCATCACCCCACCATTGTGTGCCTAGTGTCTCTTGTCTCCATGCTTCACGGAAGATAGCAACAACTTGCTTTTTAGTCATGTTTCTTGAAAGTGCCATGTGATTTGTGTCGTTAGTAATATTATAAAGGATTAAAGTGTGGTAGTGTAGGATTATGTGCCACTAATGAAAGTGGCACAAGATCGGTTGACTTACCTCATGTAGAGGTGACCGCCTGCCCAGTCAACTTTCTTAGGGTCAAGTAGAATTTTGATGTGCTCAGGATTCTGAAAAGTGTATCTTACATGCTTAGCAGGTGATTTCCATGATGCTGCTTTATACACGTCACCAGTATTTTTATCGATGAAAGTAACGACTGAGCGATCTCTATACTCTTGTCTCTTTTCATCCCACTCACATGAAACAACTTTGAAATACTTCTTACCTTCGATTGCTCTGAAAATGTCTAACTTTGCTGTGCCATTTTCGATTTCTGCAAGTCTGTCAAGTTGATACTGTGATGGTGTAGATCTCAACTCACCGCCGAATGTTGGTCTGTTATACATGTCAATAGTATAAAGTTTTAGATTCTCAGTAAGTGCATCACAATAACCTTCTGTGTAGTGCTTGATGAAAGTCTTGTTTGTTTGCTTGACTGATTCGCCGATTACTTTTGTTTGAGTCATGTTTGTTTGTTGTCTATACTATTATTATAATGGGTAAATGTGCGGTAGTGTATTCATGTGTGACACTAATCTAACTGTCACACAATGCCTTGCTCTACCATGTCAAAAATATCACCATAGTCAAATATGATTTCACCAGTAGAGTTTTCTCTCACACATGAGTAACCATACTCTTCACCCCATTCGATACAAGAATTTTCTGCTTTCTCTAAGTCTGAAGTGTAAACATCCCCATCTAATCCGTTAGGGGTTTCGATAGTGTATAAGAATTGATTCATGATAATAAAATGATAATGGTTTACTCTGGTAACTGATTGCAATATACTTGTCTCTTGAATCTAGCAACTATCTCATCAAGTGTTTTTAGATCAATGTCATCGATGTTGTCATTCTCTTCGCCAACATAGTAAAATGTGTTGTGAATGTCTTTGATTAGATCAAGTAGTGAGATCTCGTTTGCTGTGTAATCCATGAGTTGATTGATTAATTATATTCATATTATAGTCAATAAAAACACGGTAGTGCATTTATATGTGACACTAATACAACTGTCACATATCTGGGTATTCTTCTTGCACTTTGTGCTTAAAGTCAATTAGTCCCTCATGTATTTTAAACAATTCAAACATATCAACATCGCTGAAGTCATCCCACTCTCCAACATATCCCACTCCATTCAAATCTGGTTGCCCATTCTTAAATTGTGGTGCATAGCGAAAATCTCCATCGCTATCTAACCAAAAACACATACCGAATGCTTCGCTATTGAAAAATCCATATGGTGTTGGGGAATAGTTATGTTTTTCCCTTAGTGGTATTCTAGTAGGCATTACTTTCTCACCTCGTAGAATTCTCTAACTATCTTAGTTTGCTCACCAAATTGTCTAGTGATGAAGTTTCTATATCTTACTGCATTTGTGCCTAGGCATCTAGCGATCGCTCTCTCATTGAATACGATTTCATCTATATCCCATGAATCGTTACGGATAGCATCAATAAAATCGCCATTGCTGTGATCAAAATTATTATATGTCAATGTCCCACCATTGCTATTAAAGTTTAAATCGTCTATATCGTGAGTATAGTAAACTGTTGCAATGTGCTGATCATCAACAAATATATTACTAGTGAATTGGTTACCAGTTTGGTATGAGTTATGCACCATCACATTATTCTTTAATGATGTGCTTTCTCTTTGCTTGATTGCCTGTAATACTCTTGTCTGATAAATGTCCATGATCCTGAGTTGTAAATTTTGGATCAAGGTTAAAGGTATCCCTTAGCACTTGTGAATGTAAGCATTAACCTTGATGTATTTAATATAACTCATTTTCATACAGTAGTGCACATGTATGTGACACTAATCCAACTGTCACACACTATTAATACGTTTGTCGATTAACTCCTTATATTCAGAATGTAACTCACATCCAATATAATCACGTCCTAATTGCTTACTAACCATTGCCGTGGTGCCACTACCCATAAATGGGTCAAGTATTAGATCGCCTACTCTACTCCCTGCTAATATGCACGGTTGTATTAAGTCAGGTGGAAATACTGCAAAATGACTTCCTTTATATGGTTTATTAGTTACTGACCATACACTACGTTTATTTTTCTTTGGATAACTCTTTGATAGTCCAGTATGGGGTTGTAATCCTGTGCCTTTATTGTGATACTTTCCTTTAGTCCTATCTCTAGTGCCCCAGTCCTTAGCATCCTCTTTAATTGCTTCATTATCATAGAAGTATTTCTTACTCTTTGAGAATAGAAAAATATACTCATGTGCTTTAGTGCATCTATCTCTCACGGATTCGGGCATCGGGTTAGGTTTATGCCAAATAATATCTTGCCTTAGATACCATCCATCCTGACGTAATGCAAACGCTAACATCCACGGAATACCGATTAAATCCTTTTCTTTTAATCCTTCTAACTTATTACCACGTTTATTACATTTATCAGGCAAATCTTGTTTAGTCTTACTTACTGACTGTTTAGGATATGACTGACCTTTTCCTGGTCTATAATTATAATAACTATCCCCAATATTCAACCATAATGTGCCATCATCCTGTAAGTTATCTCTCACTAAGCGAAAGATCTCCACCATATTATTAATATATTCCTCTGGTGTTTCTTCCTGACCTACTTGTTTATCTTCCCCACCATAATCCCTTAGTCCATAATAGGGTGGACTAGTCACACACATTTGTGCCTTATATTGCCATAATTGTGGCAATGTTTCTCTAACATCACCATAATATATTTTGTTTCTCATTCTGATAACTTTGGAAAACCTGTAGGTGTGAATTCATCTAGTTTAACATTATAACCTATTACTCTAGGTGTTTCATATACATCCTTAGCACTATTATAATAAGATGCGTGACTATCAAGATATGCCTGTATCTCTTCTGCTAAGTGATACGGATTGATCTCTGCATCTTTGCCAGTTTGAATTTTGAAACAGTAAGTAATTTCTTTCATTAGTGGTGCGGGTTGTAAAAGTTGAGCATTAATAAGAGTATAAAGATTATGACTATTATAGTAATAATTAACATGCGATTGATTGAATAAGTTTTAATTCTTGATAGTTGTAAACAGTTTTACGATCTCCATTATCATCAATTAAAACTGTCCAGTTTTCAGTAGGTGTAAATCCTTTTCTGTCTGTATCATCCTTAATATAGTTGATTAATACAGTATAGGTTTTATTCTTGTATGATACAATATCACCTATAGATATGTGTTTGACTGAGTTATACATTATGCTAACTCCCTATCGTCAATAATCTCTAGCATTAATTGATATGCTTTAGAGGGGTCATCTTCCTCTACATATGCCTTGAGATCTTCATAGATGTATTCATCACAATTATCAAATGTGTATTTTTTGAATTGCTTACTGTCAAGTGATTCAATTTCATTGTTAACTTGATTTCTAGCAAGTGCGAGCAATTCTTCGTTACTCATAGTTGTGATAATATACTCTACATACTCCTCTTTGATCTCTTGTAAATCACCAGTTTTTACAGTCATGATAATCCCTCCCAGATTGAAATAAATGTTGTAATCCAGTCACGATTTGCAACTGACATTGATGCTAAATCTTGCTCATCAGCACTTAACATAGGTAGATTGTGATCTGTGCAATACTGCACATAAATGTCACTTAACCAGTTGATTTGATTATCATTCATGTTACTTAACTCCTATGATGTTGAGTGCATTGTTGTAAGCAACTGCTCTTGCTTCGATAACCTGATCTCTCACTCTCTCACGGTCTAGACTATCACCACCACCCCATGTTACATGAGTGCCTTCTTCACATAAATCTAAAACGTTGAGAGTTGCAAGTGCTAACTCTTGTCTTGTTAATCCATCAATAGGATATAAACAGTCAGGATGCTCAGGTGAATAGAATGATTCACAATAGTCAAGAAATTCTTTGAAGTTGTGCATGTGATTTGTTTAACTATTAATATAATAACAAAAAAGCACACGGTAGTGTGTTACCATGTGCCACTAATTAAACTGTCACTCTGACAATAGACTTTCTCTTTTACATAGGTAAGGATTACCATTAATTACTGCATCGATATAATTATCGTTTACAGTATGCTTTATCGATTGAGCATAATTGGTCAATCTTTTGATCTTGGATTGTGTTGATTTTTTGGATTGCATTGATTCCTATGTGTGTGGCAAATAAAAGTATGAATGAGATTAAAATGATTCTCATGATGCTAAGATTGTTTGAGTGATTGCTTCATTAATATATTTTTCAATAAACTCCTTACACTCGCAAACAGTATCATATCCACCTATCTTAGTGTAGATGAATACACCATTATCTAATTGCTTACGAGCATTTACTCTATACTTGTAAGCATTATAATCACCAACATGCTCACCACTAAGATCTTCAGTAATGGTAAATGCACTTAACTGGATACCGTGGTCATTCTCTACATAATCCTCGGATACATAAACATGCTCACTATATGTTGAGACGTTTAGATCAAGGTGTGAGTTGATGATCGCTAGTTGGTCTTCCATGTGTTTGTGTGTGATTACATACCATTATAGGGCATGAGTGGTCAAAATGCAATAGTATATGACAATAGTTTAAATGTCACACTCTACATGACCGACGTCTTCAATGTATGTTGTAATTATACTTTCCTCTTCTTCACTCAACTCCCATGATTTACCTTTAGGAAATAACTTATCGATTTTTCTCTTGACTCTCGTATTAGTTTCATCACGTCGATCATTATCAACAATATCGTGTAGATATCTCCACTCTTTGTTAGAGAAATATCTCTTAACCTCATCGTATTGTCTTTGTGTTAATGGTCTCATGATTAGTATGATGATTCAAGGTTTAAATCGTCAGGTTTATCTGTGACCTCTAGATATTTGATGTCATCCATATGATATGAGCGGTAAATCCGTCCCCATATAATTTTGAATTCATCTTCATCTAAATTTTTAAAGATTACCTGATTTTTAAAGTAAATGTGGTAAGTTGTTGTCTGTGTCTTCATTTAAGTCCTCTAGATACATCCATTCATAATGGTAGTCTGCTTCCTCGGGGTCTTTATTATTTAATATGTATTCGTGGAAAATAGCATCGCTATTACCAATGTTTTTTTCCTCTACATGACGCTCAATAGACCTCATGTATGTATGTCTCATTGATGAGAGTGCGAATTCAATGCTCATGATTTAGGAAATTACTTGTTAAGTGGACTATTGAAGTATGCTTTATTAACTGTGTAAACAGTAAACAATGCAACTGCAATACCCAAAAATCCTAACCATAGAATTGGTGAATGTGGAAAATCGTAAGTTGGAATTGTGGTCATGTGTTTCTCGTTTTGACTTCTATATTATATGGCACTAAGACGAGGTATGGTAGGGTCATGTGACACTACTTGATCTGTCTTACTGTAGATTGACCCGAGTGACACTCGTATGCCACTCTTGGGTGGTAGTCCCATGTGATACATGTGCGATGGGAAAATTAGAGTTTGTCCCATGTGAAAAGGCACTCTCTCCACTTCTTCATTCGCATTGTTATAGAAAACAGTATCACCTGATTCACCTGCTGCGTGATATACAACCGATACTAAGTTAGGCATGTCACCATCATTATGTATTTGCGATTGCATATTATCGAATTGCATATTAAGCAATGTCCTCATAGTCTTGGCACCTAATCGGTGCTCCATGAGTGAATTGAAATATTCGATAAACCACTCTCTCTCGTAACCAACATAGTGACCTTCTTGCACTATCATAGTCCCAAAGAATCGTGCATTATCATAACACGCATATGGTGAATTTGTCCATCTTACTGGATATTCGCTTAATCTATTTGCAACACTATCTACCATCCAGTCAGGAAATAGACCACTAACAACTTCAACCAAAACCACTCCCTCCTTTATGCGTAGGTTTGTCGATTACTTCAATTCTATCTATAAGTATCCTTTTATTCCACCATAACTCTTGCACTTCTTGCCATGATTCCAACACTTTTGTGCTATTATCTTTGCATATGATTTTATAGTGATGCCTATCATATGGGGCATTACTGGTCTCAGTAAAGAATGTCATAATCGATCATTAATTAGTTGGATTTGCCAGTCATCATCGCCACCTTCTAGTCTATCGACCCAAAACCAAAAGTCAGGATAATCAGGTGCCGATACAAATATTCTATTGCCCTTGATCGCTTCAACAATAACCTCATTCTTATTGTTTAAGTATTTGGCAAATATTTGTTGTGCCTTATTGCTTTTAGGCACAACTAGTGCTCTGTTTTTAAGCATAGTCTAGTCTTGTAAGTAGGTTATCTTTAAATGGTTTGAGTCTATCGATGCACATTTTATGATATGTTTCATCAATCTCAAATCCAATATATTGCCTATTCTCTTCTACTGCTACTTGTGCGGTTGTGCCTGCACCCATGAATGGGTCTAGGACTACATCATTACAGTCAGACCATGTTTTGATGTGTCCTCTTGCCAACTCCTCAGGCATCGTAGCAGGATGTTTATATGCTGCTTTAGATGACTGACCAAAACCACCACTATTTTTAATTCTCCATATGTTTGTCCTTACTCCCCACTCTTTGATAGCATTACTTTTACGATTAGGGTTATGTGTGCTACCATCCTTCTTGCGTGATGTAGCATCACCCCATGATGTAATCCCTGCCCACTTGTTTTTCTTATCTTGAATAAGATTAATAGTTTTTGGACGTCCCTTCGATAGTATGAAACAATACTCAAATACTTGAGTATATCTTACTGAGTGGACTCCACTAGCAAATGCTGTGCCTGTTTTCTCATAGATCATAGTGTCATGTAATCTCAAACCGAGATCCATGAAATATAAACATTGACGAAAACTAGATCCTGATTCAGATCCCTTGATAGTAGCGTCGTTAACATTCCACATGATAACACCACCATCCTTGAGCACTCTGACTAGACCAGTAGCAACATCCTTAAAGACATTAAAGTCCCACTTGCTACTATCATTATATGTGCGTAAATCGTCGTAAGGTGGTGACGTTACGACGAGATCAACACTTTCTTTATCCATGAGTTGCATACCATCGATACAACTCATGTGATATGTATCATTAAGAGATAGTTTCATAAACTGTGTGGACGTATTTTTGTGTTTTTCTCACTCTACCATAGATCGGTGTGATGCAAATAGCATCCTCATTATGGATTTTAAGAGTAGAGAAACCGTTGTTATTCTTACCAGTCTTTGTGACTGAATCCGACCATCCTGTATTAGGATTCATCTTAAGTGACAAATCAACTAAGCAAGCAAACACCTCAGGAAAACCGTTTGCTTTTTGTGTCAACTTAACACAAAAGATCTTATCAACTTTAGTTTTACTGTGGTTATTACCAGTAGCGAATGATGATGTGCTACTACCGAGTGACATTTTGTTTTCGATCTCTTCATCTAATAGAATAGCATCGTAACCAACTGTCTCCTCTGTGATATAGTCAACTCCTAGAGTCTTTGCTGCATCCTCTAGTGCAGGATTGAAAATGTTAGCAAGAAACTTAGTCTTGTCAACTGTATTATCCTCACCAAAGAATGTGTCTAGATCATTCTTCTTGCCACCACTACAAATCTGTAGTGCTTTAGCAACACGCTGCTCTGTAAGTGTAATTGCTTGGGGCACAATACGCTTGAGTGCTTCAGCAAGTTGGATGTTGTCTGTTTGTGGTCTGAGTTTCATTGTATTTGTCTGATTGATCTTATTATAGCGTTATTGAAGACGGTAGTGCAATGTAGTGGTCAGTTTCTCAAGTGTCCTACTCATGTGCCTGTAACCACTACCAACATATATCTGACCTGCTACAACCGAAAAGGTTGCTACACCCCAGAATATGTAATACCACTTAGATTTGATTTGATACCTTTTCATAATTAAACTACTGCTGTTGGTGCCATGCCTTTGACGAAAATCTCATCTACTACTCTTTGCAATCTCTTGACTACTGCATTACCATAATTGTTATGGATAGGCACGGTCAAGTAACCTGTTGGTTTCTTGTAAAACTGACATGCACCTGCAGGAATACGACCCTCAGCAATCGCTTGGGTGTCATCCTTATGCATACGAATTACACGTCCGATAGTCTGTGCCATTGATACAACATTGAGATTTCTCAATAGAATACAATGGGTAAGACCGTGGACGTTGATACCCTCGGAAAGAATAGAATAATGCATAACAATAAATTTCTTGTTAGCATCCTTACCCCAGTCAGATAGAGTTGTCATAAACTCTTCTCTGTTTACTTTCTTGTCATTGATGTATGCACCATACTTAGATGTAACATGTAGGTAGTCATAACCTCTGAGTCTCAACTGAGACAATAGAGTAGTATGTCCGATCATGTTACCTAGAATACGACTAGATGGGACTGCAATCAATACTTTAGATGCTGACTCATCGTCAAGTGTGTCTAGCACATCAATAACTGTTTTTGTTTGTGTCTCGTGCATAGTGTCTCTATCCAAATCCATATCAGTATTGAATGGGACGATAGTAGGTGACACAATGCTACCATTAGCAATCAACTCTGGTGCAGGGACTGACTCTAATACATCACCATAAACATATTTGTTATTCATTCCACGAGTAAAGATACCCTCATTCTTTCTTGCTGTGCGTGGTGTTGCTGTAAAGAAGTAACACTTACGAGCAATAGCACTTGCTGCCATTGCTTTAGGGAAAAACTGACGAGTGACACTATTGTGTGCTTCATCGAAATAGATAGCATCAATAGGTGCATCACTATCTAATACTTTGTGAAGTGAATGGTATGTAGTGAATGTAATTAGATTCTCAGATAACATCTTGCAACCCTCAAAGAAGTTAGCAATCTGTGCTGACTTAGTTGTGCTGTAATAATGTGTCTCACCTGAGTGAGCATGACATACACGTCCTTTAAGATGCTGCATGAAATCATCACACAACTGCTGAGCAAGTAAGATACGAGGTGCAACTACAACAATATGCTTAGGTCTGTCTAGATATCCATCGAATGTTTCTAACAACTGCTTAGCGTGCTGAATCATGATAAATGTCTTGCCACCACCTGTAGGGACGATGACCTGACCCTTGTCAGCACCTTGCATTGCGTCTAGTGCTCTTGCTTGGTGTGGGCGAAGTGTGATCAATGTATTTGTGTCGTTAGACGTATTATAACACAAAAATGGGGTGCTGTGCACCCCTAGGTCAGTTATTCAAGTGTCATAATAGTGGGACGAAACAAACATAATAAAGAATGTTGTTTCGCCAGAATTATAATATCACATATATTATCTCTTGTCAACCTCTGGTAACATATCATTTCCAGGATGATCATC